>PYIK01265220.1_pt1 | contig 17983 bp, 17 predicted proteins | sample 3578011 | NCBI WGS metagenome assembly PYIK01 (sample SAMN08408022, study PRJNA431606) | Marine metagenome isolate SA_KN192-05_S13_70m, whole genome shotgun... | biome: marine; feature: oceanic pelagic zone; material: water; isolation source: 70 m water sample, 0.2-0.8 um fraction ... | reverse complement strand
TGTACTCGAAGCGGGAACTGCTGTACTAGTAGATGAAGATGGCATCCCCCGAGCGCGTTGTGCATGTGGAAACCCACTCCTTCCCCCTGAAGAACCTGAAGAACCTGAAGAACCTGAAGAAACACCAACTCCAGAAGAGACTCCTGAAGATGCATGTCCGCAACCTAACCCACCATATGGCATCCATAAGAACGGTGACGGGGACTGGATCCTTACAACTGAAGCAGGTGAGTTTATTTGGAAATCAAGCCTTCCCGGATGGGAAGACCTAGATTCTGGGGACGTCTACGGAACGGAAGCCGATGTCCCTGGGTACATAGAGGAATGCTTCCCTTGTCCGGAAGATGAAGGAACGGATAACCCGAATTACGATAATGACGTTCCATCTTATGACTATGACGAAGACGGCGACTACCAGAGCAGTGACGAGATTCTTGAAGAGGACCAACAACGGGTTCTGATTTACGTTGTCATTGTTCCTGCTGAAGAAGGTGAAGACGTCAATGTCGATGATGTTGATGACGGGTACGCCGAAGACTTTGAATCAGATTACGACGATTATGACAATGAAGAAGAAAAAACCTTCGAAGGCTGTTTCCCTCCTTGCCCAGAAGACGGTGAATGGGGCTGGACAACAGTTGAATTTGGCTCCGTAGATGAAGGAACCATCTATTCCGGATACGCCTGGGTCGAACCAGGGTCAGACCCAGAAGATGACTTCTCAATGTGGCTCTGGAACGGAACAGGATGGGAACGAGCAGTCGTCCTTGTAGATGATCCTGACTACGACGTGGTCTACGAAGACTACCGAGACCTTCCAGGCTGGTCAGAAGATTGTTTCGACTGCCCTGAGTGGGGTTGGTACGAAAACTGGGAAGACAGTTACTCTAGTTTCTGGGAATGGCATGCTCCTGACGGCAGCATCTGGACCTACGACGAGATGGGCAACTGGTCAACCACTTCAGAGTCGGATCCTATTAGCTTTCAGGAAAATAACGATGACCCTGAAAACGACGAGGGATATACATATACTCCTGTTCCTGAGATTACTGATCTCCCAGGGTACGACGAAGACTGTGAAGAGTGCTATGAGTGGGGCTGGTACGAAACTGCATTCGACAGTTGGGGTTGGAAAGCCCCTTATGGAGAACCCTTCACAATGACCCTGACAGAAGAAGATGGCTGGATTTGGCTTGGATCTATCATGAATGAAGCCGGCGAATACGTAGGCTATAAAGACTATAAGGATCTTCCTGGCTGGAGCGAGGACTGTGAAGAGTGCCCTGAGTGGGGTTGGGAACAAAAAGCAGACGGAGTTTGGGTCTGGAATAGCCCGATGGGACAGCCCTGGTTCCCTCAAGAAGACGGTAGTTGGAGATATGAATTTGCCTACCCCGATGCGCCGACCTATGAACTCCTTCCTGGTTGGATTGAAGAATGCCACTGTGAAGACCAAGGTTGGGGCTGGGTAGACGTCAATGACGACGGTATCGAAGAGTGGCTAGCACCTGATGGTTCTCTATGGGGTGAATTCGATGGTGAATGGAAGCTCCTCAATGAGGATGCCACTCTAATGGAAGGGTCAGATGTCAGTTTGACCTACTACGGTTCCCTACCTGGCTTTGGTGATACCTGCTTTGAGAATCCAAAGGTTACAGAGCAGCCAACACCTGAACCTACTCCAACGCCAATACCGCTGCCGACACCTACGCCGCAGCCAGACCCTACTCCGCAGCCAGACCCAACGCCGACTACACCCGGAGTTGCGTATTCTGCGCCATATACAAATTATGGAGATACGAGCTGTACTGCATTCTGGTCGCGAGTCGAACCGATGGGGACCCCTGAGGCTCCCGGGTATCGGGTTGAGCTTAGCGTGACGTCAAGTCTGGGTACTGTGGTCAGAGCAAGGGAAATTGCTACTGTCGATATAGACGGTTACACCTGGCAAGAGATGTTCCTTGCTTCTGAATTCTGGACTGGGGTAACACAATGGCCGGCACTAAATGCTGCTGGTGAAGATCCCACTTGGGAACTCACTGGGTATGCTCTCCCTGCTGGTCCAGGGGGACCTCTCGGGCCATCAGATACGATGACTGGAAGTATTTATACAGCTAACTGCATCTCTGAATAATACGGCAACGATCCAACGATTCTGGATGGATCGTATGTTCCTCGGCTAGGGGCATGCGATCCATCAATCGTTATTTCCTAGTATTCCGGTTTTACGTGGGCTATTTGCTTGACCCGAGGAGAACACCGGTCAGCATGTCTGTAAGCGTTTCCACATATTCGTCATGCGTGTTCGGGAGTTTACGCCCGACAGAAACTTGTTGAGCTCGGCTAGCTGTCATTGCTGTCATAAGCATAATCATGGCGAGCACACGTTGGGCGTCAGTTTCTTTCTGAAGAATCTCTAGGATGTATCGAAGATGTTCATGGACATTATCGTCCTCAAAGGAAGCGATAAATTCCCAATCGGTCATCCACCCTCGTAATTGGTCTACGATCCGCAGGTAGTGGCATCCGTTCTCCGTGTGAAGGCAATTGGCATAAACTTCAACTAGGAGATGCACGAGCTCACGTGTCGTCGGGTTCTCCCCCATCTGTGCAAGTCGTTCTGAGCGAGCGTCATCCAACTCTTTACCTCTTCGGGTTAGCAACGCGATAATGAGTTCGTTGCGAGTCCCGAAATGATAATTCAGGGCTGACTCATTCTTCTGGCCAGCAGCTTCTGTAATCTGCCGATTCGTTACCGCGTACACGCCATCTTCAGCGAACATTTTCTCAGCGTGATCAAGTAACCGTGTTTTCGTATCTGTACTGTTGCGGGGCATGAGATGTGTGAATGTCCTATCCGCTTATGCACTTATCGGCAGTATCGCAGATTCTGGGATTATGCTGACTTGACTTGCTTCGTCAGGTAATTCGTTATTGAACGTTTGATACTTGGGTTCTGCCATTGCACGGTATTTCGTGGTTGAATGCACAGGGTCTGTATCAAATTCAGGTATGACCTGATCGCCGAAGATTTCGAGCATCTCTTGGACTTCTTCGTGCTGCATACCCTCGACTGGAAGCCCAAAGACAACTTGGTCGCAGCCAACTGATTGGTATGCCTGAAGTTGCTCAGAAACTTCTTCAGGATTTCCACAAAGCATGTATCCTGCTTCAATAATCATGTCGAGCATTTCATCAGTCCATTCGATGAGGGTGCTTGCTGGAGGATCTGGCCATGTAACCCCATCTGGTGATTTCGGCATCGTATCATGATAGAGATTCACCATCGTGACGAGGTATCCCCTACCGCGTGTCTTGGCGATCTCTCGGGCGCGTTCTCGATCTTCGAGACAGATGACTCCGTTAGTCATCATGACGTTATTGTTCTGGAATTGACCTATGATTTCGACAGGGTTCTCAGCTGCTTCTTTGTACGCTTCTAACCTGCCTCGCAGGTTGTGAATTGGTTCGAAGTTGAATGCTATAGCTCCTATTCCAAGAGATCCTGCTTTTTGAAACGTTTCAGGATTGCCGCATGCTACCCAGATAGGTGGATGTCCTTTTCCATATGGCTTTGGCAAAATGTTATGCGGACCTGGAACTGACCAGCCGTTTCCTTCGAATGAGTAATCTTTTTGTTCCCACATGCGGGGAATTTCACGGATCACTTCATCCCACATCGCTTTCGTTTGCGAAGGTAAAGTTCCGCTGAAGGTTTTAAGTTCGTGGCTTCCGGCGCCTCGCCCTGTTCCGAATTCGAAACGATTATTGGTGACATGGTAGAGCATGGCAGCCCGTTCAGCTATCCGCACTGGATGTTCTTTGGTCGTTGGAAGGCTGGTAATTGCTGAACCAATATGGATTCTTTCAGTTTGTGCTGCTACCCATCCCATGAGTGGTGCTGGGGCAGACATGTGGCTGTATTCGACTAGAGCATGGTGCTCGCCATACCAGATATATTTCCAGTTATTCTTGTCAGCGATCACGGCGTACTCTGATTCGCGCATGAGTTCTGTATGTTCCGCTTCGGTATCATGTGCGGCTGGTCCGGGAATATACCCATTGCTAAAGATTCCAAATTCCATTTTTTCTCCCAAGTTATCGGCAGCACGACTTGTAATTAATGTAGGACATTAGAACTGGAGAGTCAACTCTGTTGGCGAAAACATGATTTTTTGGCTATTTTCGACAGAACCCCGAAAAGAGGAAGTAATCATGGAAATTGGTGTCGTTTATCCGCAAACAGAACTGAATGGGGACCCAGAAGCCGTCCGGGCCATTGGCCTTGCAACTGAGGAATTGGGGTATGACTACTTGCTCGCGTATGACCATGTTGTCGGCGCTGACCATGCAGAACGCGACCCTGAACTCTGGGGTCCATACACCGACAAAGATCCGTTCCATTGCCCATTTACAATGTTTAGCTACCTTGCAGCAATTACTGAGCGCATCGAATTCGCTTCCGGAGTGATCATCCTCCCCCAACGGCAGACAGCCCTTGTGGCGAAACAGGCCACCGATGTTGATCTTCTATCAGGGGAACGCTTACGACTAGGAGTTGGCACCGGATGGAACTACGTTGAATATGATGCCCTAGGAGAGGACTTCAACTCACGAGGGAAAAGATTAACTGAACAAATTGAACTCCTGCGCCGTTATTGGGATGAGCCTCTATTTAGTTTTCAGGGAGAATTCGATCAGATAGATAGAGGAAACATTAATCTTCGACCGAATCGACAGATCCCCATCTGGCTGGGCGGCTTCAGTGAAGTAGCTTTCCGCCGAGCAGGAAAGATTGGTGACGGATTTATGTTTGCAGGAGATTTCGAAAGATGCAATGAAGGCCGCACGCGTGTGGAACATTACTTAGAAGAGAACGGCCGACCAGTAGATGAATTTGGATTAGAACTTATTGCCCTACGTGGACGAACGCCAGCGGAAGCTGCTGATGCCATGAAACGATGGGAAGACCACGGTGGCACTCACGCGTGTGTTGTAACAATGAATTGCGGGTTGACGAATCTCCAAGAACATCTTGATTTCATTGCCGAGACTAGAGATCTCCTGTCATAGAGCACCCGTAGGGAAAAAGCTTACGGCGAAACGGTTACTGGTAGTGGCCGAAAAGAATTAGCTATCCCGCTCATATCACCTCATTAAACCGTTGGACTACTCCGGAAAGATAATCGGTTGCTTCTTCAACTCCTGTTGGGATAGGGAGATACGCGCGGAAGTCGGTTACCCCACTGGCAACCAGTGATGGAACATTTTCCATTGTGGCTTCAATATTGATCGTGTCTTCCTCGCGCACAATTGGGAGAGTGCCCACAACTGCTATTGATGAAGGGTCGCGGCCCAATGCTGAGACTGCTTCTCTCATCGATTCAATACCGTTAGAAATATTAATAGCGTCCTCGCCCCATGGAATCCAGCCATTCCCGAATTTCGCCAAGCGGGTCATTGAACGCTTATTTACCGTTCCGCTGACCCACAGGGGAACTCCAGGTTTCTGTGTCGGTTTCGGCATAGCGTGTATGGAGGAAAAAGTCAGCTCAGGAGAATCATAGGAAGCTGTTTTTTCAGACCAGATCAGCTGGCATACTTCAAGTGTGTGGTCCAGCAGTCGACCGCGGGATGAAAAATCCAGACCGCATGCCTCATATTCTTCCTTCTGCCAACCGACACCTACCCCAAGGTCAACTCTTCCTTCTGAGAGGACATCGAGAGTCGCTACAGATTTAGCTAGAGCCGCAGGGCGGCGCAGCGCAGCTAGAAGGATACTTGTCCCTAACCGGATGTTGGAGGTGCGGCCGGCAATAACAGAAAGCACAGTCAGAGGGTCTAACCACAGCCCATCAGGGCCAGTGGGTTGCTTCCCGCCGCTAAGCCCCCCAAGGGTCGGATCTGCATACGCGTCAAGGTTCTCGCCAAAAACAACATGGTCAGAAACGACAACTTTTCCAATTCCAGCCCGGTCAGCTGCAACAGCTTGATCAATTACCGGACTCCAAGACTCGGGTTCTTCAGAAGCGAATGTTCGAAGCTGTAAAGAGAGATAGGGTTTGTCTTTCATAGTGGTGTCCTTCCACTTCGAGATTAACTTCAAGGATAGAAGACAACCAGTTCGTCGTTGAATCGTTTCGCGGCTAAAAATGGGGTATGCGTCTTCTCTATATTGATATCGATACCCTTCGCTCAGACCATCTTGGATGTGCCGGCTATCATCGGGATACAACCCCGAACATCGATCTCCTTGCAAGCCAAGGTACCCAATTTGAGAACGTGTATGCGTCCGATGTTCCGTGCCTTCCCAGCCGAACTGCTTTTATAACTGGCATGTTCGGCATCCGTAATGGCGTGGTCAATCATGGAGGGCTTGCGGCTGACTTAAGGCCAGAAGGACCCAGCCGGAATTTCTTCGGACGGTTTTCTCTCGGGTCGTGGGCGTCAGTATTTTTCCTTTCCGGTTGGCATACAGCCTCAATTTCTTCATTTCCTTTTCGCCATGGGGCAAGTTGGTGGAATAGCGGATTTATGGAAGCTATGAATCTGATGCGCGGATTTGGAGGAGAACGCGCCGATGAGGTTCTCCCGAGCGCAATCGATTGGCTTGATAGGAAAGGGAAAGATGATGACTGGCTCCTTCACGTGCACCTTTGGGACCCCCATACTCCCTATACGACTCCGGAGCATTATGGAAACCCTTTTGCGGGTGACCCTATTCCTGACTGGCATACCGAAGATGTCCGTTTGAGGAACTGGGAGCTTTCAGGACCGCACTCGGCTCAAGAGCCGTGGGGATTCCGCCCGGACGAATGGGGTGACCCTCCTGCACGGCAACCATGGGATGCATCATCAATGGACGCGCTGAAGCAGATTTTTGATGGCTACGATGTGGGCGTTCGGTACGCTGATGACGCTGTCGGAGTGTTGCTGAACAAATTGGACGATCTCGGGATCCGTGAAGAAACCGCTGTGTTGATAAGTTCAGATCACGGAGAGGCTTTCGGCGAGCTCGGCGTCTACGCAGATCATCAAGCTGCTGATGAAGCTACGTGCCATATCCCCGCTGTCCTATTCTGGCCCGGCCTCGAACCCCAAATAAATTCGGGACTCCACTATCACTTAGATATTGCAACAACAGTTGCTGATCTTGCAGGCGTCAAAATTCCGAAGCATTGGGATGGGCGGTCATTGGCGGATGACCTTAACCAGAAAACCGATGGGGGAAGAGATCATCTGGTGCTTTCGCAGGGTGCGTGGTCTTGTCAACGTTCGGTCAGGTGGAAAGATCATCTCTATTTGCGGACGTGGCATGATGGCTACCATGGCCATTGGAATGAAGAAATGCTTTTCAACATTTCAGAGGACCCACATGAGCAGCATGATCTCGCTGGCTCAGCGCCAAAGCTAACGAGTGAGGGGTCTTCGATCCTAGAAGACTGGACTGATGAACAATTGTCAAGAAGCTATAGCCCTCAAGATCCTATGGAAATCGTTTTGGATGAGGGGGGACCTTTTCATGTTCGGGGACATCTTCCGTCATACCTCGAACGGCTAAGAGCTACTGGGCGTTCCCACTGGGCCGACGTTCTAACTGAAAGACACCCAGAAGCAGCAACGGAGAAGTAAATACCAGATATGGCCTAGGGAAATCCTCGGTTCTAGAACTTTATTTGTCCGCCACCGTCGAGCACTATTGCTTGGCCGGTGATCCAACTTCCAGAATCAGCGGCGAGATATAAAGCGGCGGCGGCAATATCTTCAACTTCACCTAGACGTTTCAGCGGATATTGCTGCGCCACCATATCTCCACCGTCGCCTTCCCAGAGCATTCGGGCAAAATCCGTTTTGATTAACCCCGGACATATTGCATTCACCCGCACCTGAGGAGCCAGTTCAGCGGCGAATTGTTTCGTCATATGGATTAAACCTGCTTTAGTGACATCGTAAACGCCCAGCATTGGATTCGTTTCTAATCCCCCTACCGAAGCGATATTTAAAATAACTCCGCCGTTATCCTTCTGATATTTCTGCCACACCATCTGTGTCCAGAGAAAGGGCGCTGTCATATTGACATCAATAGTTTTTTTCCATCGGGGTAAATCAGCATCTATCATTGGCCCCGCATAAGGATTCGTCGCAGCGTTATTGACCAAAATATCGACCCCGCCGAATAATTCGATGGTGCGATCAATGGCTCGTTCCATATGTTCAGGGTCTCCAACATTCCCTGCTTCCCATTCGCACCCACCACCAATTTCGTCGGCAGCGCTCTCACATACCTCTGCCTTTCGGCTGGTTATCATCACCTTCGCCCCAGCATCTGCAAAGCCCTTTGCGATAGCTTTGCCGATCCCTTTTGATCCGCCGGTTACGAGTGCAGTTTTTCCTTCTAAAGCTAGTTCCATATCTGAAGCTTAGAAGATCACCTGAGATAATGCTCGTTTGATCGTTCGGGTTGGACCAGATACTTTTTGAATGATCTAATACGTATAGATCCAATTTTCTATCTAGATGTAGGAGCACCCCGTGGCTATAGATTTCTCCCTAACACCCGAACTCGAGGAAATACGGCTACGAATCCGTACTTTTGTCGATGATGTGATCAAACCGGCAGAAGCAAAGCTCGAAGGTGGGGAAAGTGGCGAACCACTTGAAGGTAAAGAACGAACCGAGATTTTAATCCAGCTTCGCAAGCAGGCGCATAAGGAAGGAATTTGGCTACCCCATATGCCCGAAGAATGGGGTGGTATGGGCCTTGGACATGTTGAATTAGCAATGGTCCAAGCTGAGGCAGCTAAATCCTATTACGGGCCATGGGTTTTTAATTGCCAAGCTCCTGACGAGGGAAACATGCACACGCTCCTCCACTGGGCCACTCCAGAACAAGCGGAGAAGTATCTCAAACCTCTCTGCCATGGGACCACATGGTCGTGTTTCGCTATGACTGAACCTGAGGTCGCTGGTTCAGATCCAACGCTGATTCAGACCAGTGCCTATGAGGATGGCGATGAATGGGTCATCAATGGGCACAAATGGTTCATCTCGAATGCTCACCGTGCGAACTTCGCTATTCTTGTCTGCCGAACCGAGGAGAACCCCGATATTCCTCAAGCAGCAAACTCAGCATTCATTATCGACCTTCCTACCGAAGGCTGGAACGAGATTCGACAGATTGAAACAATGCACGGAGGTACCGGCCATAGTGAAATAATCATTGAAGATCTCAGAGTGCACAAGGACCAAATGCTCGGCGGTCGAGGACAGGGGCACCTTCTTGGACAATACCGTTTGGGCCCGGCTCGACTCGCCCACTGCATGCGGTGGATCGCCCAGGCAGAAATGGCGTTAGACATGATGGTCGACAGATCATTGAACCGGTTCTCCCACGGATCGCTTCTCGCTGAGAAACAAGGCATCCAATGGATGATCGCGGATTCGGCAATGGAACTGTATCAAGCGAAACTGATGGTCCTCCATGCCGCCCATAAGATCGACAAGAAAGAAGACTTTAAAGCTGAGGTTTCCATGGCGAAACATTTTGTGGCGAACATGCTCGGACGTGTCATTGACCGTTCTATTCAAGTACATGGAGCTCTCGGCTACTCAACGGATACGCCGCTGGCACACATGTACCAGCACGCCCGGTGGGCAAGATTCGCTGATGGAGCAGACGAAGTGCATCAAATGCGCATCGCGCAACGAACCATCGCCGCCTACACTGACGAAGGTTCCACAAGAAGAGCGACAGGAAACCTACCCATATAGGACCACCCGGAATTAGATCAGGTCATTGAATTCTTCTGGGAAATCAAAAACGTCGCATGACTCTAATCCATGGCTAAGTCGCGCCAACGAATGATAGCGGCGTCCCGCAATCATCCATGAACCAGCATCCTTCAAATACTGATCATGGTAAACACCAAAAATAGTTGACCACATGCCTGTATCTTTCACACGGCGCATTTCGCTCATCCATAATCGCCCCCCAGCCGCCTCACCGGAATCGTCAATAGTGACCACCGAGTTGCGAACAACGAACTGGAAAAAATCAAAAGCTTCTAATGACTTAGCGATAAAAGTGCCGATTTCATTAGGGCCGCGAAAAGACAATGTCGTTCCCCGAAGATCAAGAACAATATCGGCGTCCGGAAGAATCAGATCATGCAAATCCCCGAATGCTTTCCTGCTACAAACATCTGCGTATCGTGAATGAAGATCCCGGATAAGAAACTGATCTTCAACGTTTTGCGTAGACATTAAGCTTCATTCACGAGAGGGACAACGGATTCATAAAAAGCATCAAGCTGCTCCAAGTATTCCGACAGGGTTCGCCCTCTGAACTTCATGTGGAACGTATTCGCCCCAGCTTCTCGTGCCGCACGAATATCTGCAGCCAACGGCTCAGCTCCTATGATCCATGCTGGAGGTAACCCGTCAGGAGCCTCCTCTCCAGTGAGGTATGCCCATCCGGGCATGTACCCAATTGCAAATTCAGTCTCGCTGCGCCCAGCCTCAGCTGCAGCCGCCATAATGGTGTCAACAATCTCTGGATACGAGTCCACTGGAGCGCCCATCGGAATGTACCCGTCTCCTTGACGGCCAGTGCGTTTCCATGAAGCTCGACCGGAACCACCAATCCAAATCGGCAGAGATCCATTCACCGGACTAGGAGCAATGGCGACATTTTCATACGAGTAGAAGCCACCATCAAAACTGGCATAATCATTTTGAAAGGCTCCACGAATTGCGTCAATGTTTTCATTGAGGATCTTCCCTCGTTGAGAATAGTCAACACCCAACGCTTCAAACTCAGCTTCGACATGGCCGGCGCCGACTCCCATGATGACACGACCCCCCGACAGGTGGTCTAACGTCCCAAACGATTTCGCAGTTTGAAGAGGATGCCGATATGCGGCAATCCACACTACTGAAAGTAGATTGACGGTTGTCGTATGTGCAGCCAGGTAAGACAGCGTCGCTACAGTGTCATACCAGGTGGTTCTCATATTCGCCGCATAGTCGTTATCAGGAATCGCAATATGATCACAGACCCCGACGAAACTATGTCCGGTTGCCTCAGCTCTTTTTGCTATCGTTACAAGGTCTTCGACGGTTGCATCATCCTCCCACGGGTCAGCGAGGGTTCTCGTGAGGGTCTGAACCGGAAGCTGCATCCCATAACTCCAACCTTTAACGCTCATGTAACATCCTTTCGGTAACTGGTCATACAATTAGACCATGCCCTATTCCCTTACAGCAAAATTACTTATACCAATCTGCATCTTGTGCACTGTACTCGCGGGTTGCGGAGGAAGCAGCGACGAAACATCAACACCTGCTTCAGCGTCCGCTGGCGAAGCAGCCGAAGAGCAAACCACCCCGGTCGAAGCCGACGACACACCCAGCGATGAATCAACCGATAGTGGGCGAGATGCCTTAATCGCATTAGTAGAGTCCATTCAGAATTCTGAGAGTGACGATGGTGTTCCACTTGCGTTCAATGAATGCTGGATAGATGAAACACTTGAAATAAACGGATTTTCAGCTGCTGAACTTATGGTAATTCTTGAGACGGGTGATAACGACCAAGTTTTAGATACCCACATGGGGGACGTAGTGCAAACCTGCATAGGACAGCTTTCAGCAGAAGATTTCGCGGCGGTGCTTGCATCAGGAATACTTGACGATGATGAGTCCGATGAGGAAGCGGACGGTGAAAATGATTTCAGAGAGGATCAGGTCTTTCCCGACGTTGATGCCCCAGACTTAGTCAGTGACCCTATGCTCGCCGAAGAAGGTATCGAAATTGTTGTCAGCCCCGGTTTCACAAACGGGTACTTATGGTCTGGAACTATTAAAGGCTCCGGAATGCCACCTGGTATCGTTACTGCCATTTTCGGATGCGCAGGATCATTTGAAGCTGTTATAAGTAATATTTTTGAAACTTGTGATTTTGCCCAGCCACTTATTGCTTTGATTGACGACCAAGGAAATTTTGTAGCCACAGTTGATGATCCGGTACCGACATCACCGCAAGGGACATGCCTCCTCGTTACAACTGATCCCGATGAGAACCCTGATACTGATGATGGGCCAGGTGCGATCGTGTGCTCTGAGAATACTCAGGTACTTGCTGACGAAGGCACCCCAGATATCACCAGTAGTCCTTTGTATGCTGACCCTGGGGTAGAGATTACTGTCAGCCCCGGAATCGTTGATGGTTCACTGTGGCAGGGTGTCATTAGGGGTAGCGGATTTACTCCGGGCGAACTCGTTGGCGGCATCGGGTGCGCAGCCACATATGAAACGTTCGAAGAGCTCTTCCCATCTGCATGTGATTTGGCCAACCCATTTTTTCTAGGGATTGTGGATGAAAATGGGAAATTTGAATCTGCCCTTCTCCCGCCAACTCCAACAGTGCCTTCCGGAACGTGTCTTCTAGTAGGAACAGACCCTGACGGAAATATCGATACCGAAGATGGGCAAGGAGCTCTCATCTGCACCCGATAGGTGCATTCACCGGAATTACCCCTAGGCTTACGGGGTGGCTGACAGAGTAGACGCTGAACATTCTAAATTTCAACTCCTTGACTGGGGTCTCCTTCTCGGCGCAGCCGGTATTTGGGGAGCATCATTTTTCTTTATCGATATTGGTTTGGAAGTATTCTCTCCGGGGCTTGTTACCTTTTTCCGGATCGGATTTGGATGCCTGACGTTATGGGCGATTCCCATACGGGCGCCACGGATCGAAGCCGAAGACCGAAAAATGGTTATGTGGCTCGGGGTTACTTGGATGGCTTTCCCGTTAACAATGTTCCCTGTCGCCCAACAATGGATCAATTCATCTATGACCGGAATGCTCAATAGCGCCATGCCTATCCTCACTGTCGTCGTTGGGCTAACAATGTTCAAGATACCAACCGCATCGAAGCAGCTTTTAGGAGTTGCGACAGGACTGGGGGGGCTTGTCCTGATCGGAATTCCTGAAGTAACCACAGACGGAACAAACGCTCTAGGTGTTCTACTTGTCGTACTTGCCGTCCTTTCCTACGCGGTTGCCGTACATATCGCTGGACCTCTCCAGCGAAAGTATGGAGCCATTCCGGTTGTTCGGTGGGCGCTTCTATTCGCTGTTATTCTCTCCGCCCCTTATGGCATCATTGGAGCTACTGACAGCGGGTTCGGGTGGGGACCAATGATCGCCTGCCTCGCTCTGGGAGCCGGAGGTACCGGCATAGCGTATGCTCTCGCAGCTGAACTCAACGGCAGGGTAGGTGCCGTCCGTACATCAATTGTGACCTACCTCATCCCAATAGTGGCGATAGTGCTGGGTGTGGTTTTTCGCGATGATAGTGTCACCGTATGGGCAATCATCGGAACTGCTATCGTCCTTGGCGGAGCCTATACAGCAAATTCGAACTAGCCGGATCGTTACTCTGACCCGTGTTCCCAACGGGTTGTATCAAATCCAAAGGAAATAGTGGGTTCAAAGAACTGCTCAACGGCTGGAGCTACTTCAGCCATAGATTTCGTAAGGTTAAGAAGTGACTTTGCTTCAGGGTCCATCTCATCGGACATAGGGACAGTGACGAGATACTTGAGAATATTTTCCATGCGGGGAAGCATCGCATCATAGAAGGACTGGATGTCCTCCATAGAGGATTCAGATCGTTGCAAGCTGCGCTCACTCATCAGATCAAGATCCCACATAGACCATACAGAAAGATCTTGAAACTCTTCTGGTAGCGTCATGTCTCCCATCAGGCCCCTTTCTGATTTTCGATAATCATTTCATTGCCTTGCCATAATGCTTGACGGATAAACAACTCTTCATCTTTAAGAATGAAACTTTTCTTTGCCCCTGATTTCAGCATTGACTGGGTTTCTTCTATTTGTCTTCCATCTTCGTTCATAATGTCTCTGAACATGACACGCCCGTATTCTTGGCTAAAGCGCTCAGCGGCATTAGTCGATTTCGGGAAACACGTAGTGGAAAACCAATGGGTTTTATCTGCAGCTAATGGAATGAATTGATGCGTGAAGTAGCTTCCCTGCGTTACCGCTAAGAAGAAAGAGGGGAAAAATACCTGCAACTCGAAGGACCAGTCACTACTTCCTGTCGGGTTAACTCCAGGCGGCGCGAGAGCTGAGGATACTTCTTCGCCGTCAACCATTGAAGCACTTGCAATAGTTGCCCCATACCCATAGGCCTGCATGGCAAGTGGGCTTGGCATATGCTCCATATTGCCAAAGAGTGAAGCTCGGGCATGGCGGCCAACAATGGCCATGTCAATGAAACGCGTGTGTGGATTCGCTTCGCTGATGTATGCATCTGGGAGTGAACGATTGTGTTGGAATGGCGTATGGCAAACTTCTTGGAAAGCATCTTTCACTAATTTCCAGTTTGCATTAACTACCGTTTCAAATGTGAAGACTTGACCCGATGTCTCCGCGAAAGGGTACCCGTGAAGCCCTTTCCCTAAGTCACCCATGTATTCTTCAAGGGTCTCTTTCGGAGAAGGGTCAACGTTGACGAATATGAATCCTTCCCAGGTATCGACACTTACCATGCTCAGACCCAAACACGATTTATCGAGGTTAAAGTAATTCTCTTCATCTGGGACGACTATGAGATCCCCATCGTGATCATACGTCCAACCGTGAAAACGGCAATTAAAGGACCGGGCGTTCCCAGACTCTTCGTAAGCCATTTTATTTCCTCGATGAGAGCACACATTATGAAAGGCATTGAGACCGCCATCTTTACGGCGGACGATCACAATGGATGTATCGCAAACAGGAACTTCTTTGACGACGTAATCACCAGCTTTAGGGATGTCTTCGATTCTTCCGGCATTAAACCAGCACTTCTTGAAAATGTATTCCTTCTCTAGCTGGAAATACTCTTCAGAATAGTACGGCTCGGTCGAGATTTCGTCCGTTCCCATTTCTGGGTAGAGGTCATGGTACCGAGCCTCAGATGCGTATGGGTTGTCTTCTACTGCTGTCATAATTTCCCTTCCCCTGGAATTATTTGTGTGTTATTTAATGATCTAGACCTGTTGCCTCATTCAGCTCTTCAACGCCATCTTCAGGGACGATGTTGTGTTCTTTCGTAGTCTCAGCTTCAACTAACTCTACGAGTTTGTCAACAACCGCCTGTGGGTCCATTTGATCTGTTGTAGCTGCGCTTCGCATCATGGTGAACATTTCCATGTTCGGCGACTGCAACGAGTCTTCTCCGAACCATTCCCACATTGATTCTGCCATGGAATCATTGAATCCTGTGTCATGAGGTCCAGGGTTAATTAATGTGACATCCACCCCTTGTGGTTCAAGTTCTATACGCATGGCCTTGGCCATACCCTCGAGAGCGTGCTTGGTCATGTTGTATGGGCCAAAGGCGGGAAATGAATGTAGCCCACCTATCGAAGACATTACGATTACTCTTCCATCACCGCGCGCTATCATCCCTGCGAGCACTTTTTGCGTTATTGACAATGTGCCAAAGACATTGACTTCAAAGATCGCCCGTATACGTTCCATTGGTACATCGGCCATCGGGCCCGTTTGACCCATGGCCGCATTGTTTATAAGTACGTCAATGTCCCATTGAGCAACTTTGTCGACATCATCTGTGGTGATGTCGATCTTCTCAACTTGTAGTTCCGGATGAGCCGCCGCAAGCTCAGTGGCTTGTTCTTCGGTTTCAGTCGTGGCAATAACGTTGTGGCCGCGTTCAGCTAGAGCAATGCTTGCTCCCTTTCCGAAGCCTGATCCCGCACCAGTTACTAGTACCGTCTTTGCCATAGTTTCCTTCCCAAATTGGGTATCGGTGAAGGCTGGTGCCTATGCTGCAGCTTCTGCTTTTGCGTCATTATGCGCGTCGACGATTGCTTTAACCTCTCGCCACGTATACGTAGGGCCTTCTGTCCCATCTTCATTCATGAAAATCGCACCGTTTGCCACATGAACAAAATAGATCGTATCAGTATCATGTTTCGTAGCTTCATGAACGGCTCCAGCTGGCTCATAGATGTAGCCACCTTCGTATGCGACACCGCCACGGTATTGCAGGTCACCTTGAAGCACAAAAACCACTGTTTCACCCAAGTGGGTGTGTGGAGGAATAATTGTTCCGGCTTTGGACTTTATAAGCGCCGTGTAACTTCCATTTTCTTCACTAATCCGAAGAATCATCATGGCGTTCTCTCCTGGTTCACTGTTAGGCAAACCGAGGTCGATCCACTCACCATTCTTCGTATCAATCATGATTTCAAGATCTTCATTCATTTCTTTTTCCCCATCTCATTAAACATGAGGGCCCTAATGCTGTAATTAAGGACCCATTACCAACCATGTGGTTGGTAAATTAAGTATTACATAATCATGCGTGGTTCGCAATTGACGATAGATCAGAGGACTTTGTCGAAGAACGGCAGCTTGATTCCTTCTCTCAGCCATGGAAATGAGCGCAGTGTCCCCGAATCTGAGCAGGTAATAAAAGCTGTCTGGTGATCCTTTCCACCAAAACAGATGTTGGTTGTCATGGGGTCACCTGTTGGTATGATGCTGGCTTCTCCTCCGGGCGAAATTTCACAAATACCTCCGGCGTTTTCAGTCATTGAGCCCAACGATAGAACACCAACGTTTACATACCCACTTGCATCTACGGCCATTGAGTCGAAACGGAGACCATCCGGTAAAGCGTAGAGCAGTTTCGATCGCGGTCGTTCGCCATTCCCGCGTTCAAGTTGACCCGGTCCGGTAATCGTCCACTGGAAGATCTTACCTGTGCTTGTTTCTGCAACATAGAGGGTGGAACCGTCTGGAGATATACCTATTCCATTTGGGGTGATAAGAGGGTAAATGACTTCTTGGATGTTTTGGCCGTCGATTGACGCATAGTACACGCCTCCATGGTCATGAACTCGAGGCCATGTCTTCCCTAGGTCCGTGAACCAGAATCCCCCACTTTCATCAAATATGATGTCGTTGGGGCCTCGAAGACTATGCCCGTTGCATTCACGGTAAAGGTCTTCTGTTTGTCCGGTTTGAGGATTGACACGCTGAATTGAACCTCCGACATATTGTCGGGGCATTTGCGAAGCGAACCGTCCAGATGGGTCTGTTTCATCATCGAATCCCCCATTGTTACAAACATATATGAACCCGTCGGGACCGATCGCTGCTCCGTTTGGACCCCCACCCAGATCAGCTACGACACTGACAACGCCTTCCGTATCAACTCGGCTGAGGGTTCCTCGTGCAAGTTCGACTAAGACAACACTCCCGTCGGGCATAGCTATAGGACCTTCTGGGAAACATAGATCTTTGGCGAGTGTTTTCATTTAGTCTTTAGGTCCTTCCGGTTGGCCGCCACAGCGGAAGCGCCATGGACTCATCTATCCGTATTGCGTAAGCTTCAACGTTTTGCCCAACATGAACATTGTCTATATCCACCTCAGTAATGTTCCCCATGAGGCGGACTCCTTCAGGGAGATCAATCATAGCGAGTACGAAAGGAGTGAGATCTGAGAATGGTTCGACTCCATGTCTTCGAACAATCGTGAAGGTGTATACCTGTCCTTTCCCCGATGTTTCAGTCCACTCTGGGGATTGCCCGCATGACGTGCAAAGCGTTTTTGGTGGGAATTGTGTATGCCCGCAGTCGGGGCATTTTTGTATGATGAGCTTGCCTTGGGCCGCCGCCTCAAAATACTCGCGGTCGATAGGGCCCGGATCCATGGGCCCTCGGGTCCAAGGTTGGTCGTCAATAATGTCCATCAACGCCGTTCCCTTCCCAAAATTGTGGTCCCGATATAAGAAAGTAACCCTCCGCAGCCAGCTGCTAGAGCGAGTTCGCAATCAGGAACCTGTGATTCTCCGCCGTGGCCACGGAGCAGAGATACTTAGGTTATAATTTTTCTCAGGCTGAGGGATGAAAGTGCCAGTTGTATCAACATAAAAATTGATA
>PYIK01035361.1_pt1 | contig 18143 bp, 18 predicted proteins | sample 3578011 | NCBI WGS metagenome assembly PYIK01 (sample SAMN08408022, study PRJNA431606) | Marine metagenome isolate SA_KN192-05_S13_70m, whole genome shotgun... | biome: marine; feature: oceanic pelagic zone; material: water; isolation source: 70 m water sample, 0.2-0.8 um fraction ... | reverse complement strand
GACCTTGTTCCGCAAATCGTTATCGAGAGCTTCGTAAGCCGCCCGCATATCAGCCCACCCAGTGAGGCCCCCTTCGTCGGGAACGATTTCAGCACTAAAGACCGCTCCTTTGGCCTGGACAGGCATGTAAGTACTGTCGTGATGCCACCCCTCATTTCCTCGGATGACTTTCACAACATCATCATCAGATTCATGATGAATTCTTCCCTCTTTCCCAATATTACTGATCGCTGTTCTAGGAAATTCGAGGGCCCCGAAGCGTTTCGCAAAGTTGTCTTGCCCGTCTTTTGATAGAAACGCCTTTGGGAAAATAAGAAGCGCCCGCTCATTCCATTGTGAATAGATCTGGTCCCATTCGTACTCAGAGAGATTTTCTAAATCTATTTCGGTAATTACACTACCGAAGTCGGCATGGGTAAGGTCTCTGATACGCATAGTAAATCTCTCTGAATCGAGTATTCCATAGTTCACTACTCTTACTCAATACCGTGAACTATTTGGTTGTTAGGTTTAGGAGGATGCTTTATCAGAAAAGTCTCCTATCCTGAGAGCATGACCATCGACCATGAACGAATCGAGCGAGCAGTAAATGAAATACTGTTAGCGATTGGCGAGGACCCTTCCCGTGATGGCCTTCTGGAAACGCCACAACGTGTCGCCCGCATGTACGCGGAAGTATGCAGCGGAGTAGGAACAGATCCTTCACACCATCTTGAAAAAACATTTGATGTCGGACATGAGCATGACGAATTGATCCTTGTAAAGAACATACCGCTCTACTCACTTTGCGAACACCATCTCCTCCCCTTCATCGGAGAAGCACACATAGGATACATCCCTAGTTCTCAAGGGAGGATCACGGGACTTTCAAAACTGGCGCGCATCGTCGATGGATTTTCAAAGCGCCCCCAAGTTCAGGAACGCTTAACAACCGAAATAGCTGACGCCCTAGAGAATGTCCTTAAACCCCGTGGGGTTATCGTCGTGGTAGAAGCAGAGCACCTATGCATGTCGATGCGTGGTGTCCAAAAACCTGGAAGTCAAACTCTTACAAGCGCCGTTCGTGGAGTTCTCCGTGATGACATGTCATCACGGATGGAAGCTTTACGGATGATTGGTAAAGGCTAAAACTTTTACTACATTATTTTGTAGCCAGACCCATGCGCTGTTTTCAACGCTTTCACCACTGAATAGGGAACAACTGAACTAGTCGCAGGGTTGATCGCTGAGGGAACACTATTAACTTCAAATACGCTTTCCCCTACCTCTCCAGATAAATGGATTTGATGCTTAGTTTGTTTTGCTGCGGGATCTCCAACGACCCTAACTTTCACTCTTTCCCAACTGCCTACTGTTAAAGCCAGCGTCGCCGAAACGTTGCTTGACTTAGGAAAAGCTTCGGCCGCTTCACGGGCGTTACCCTCAAATACAACAACACGCTCATCACCTGCAGCTAGTTTTTTCTGTAAGGAATCATCCATCCAAGGCTGAGATAAAACCCTGGGTTTTTTTGTTGACGTTAGAGAAATCTCGTCAATCTCTCCTACAAGTTTAGCAGCCTGAATATAATCAATTCCGCCTAACGCACCAGTGCAAATGATTAAGTTCCCAGGGCCAGCAACTAACAATTTTTCTTCTAAGGACCTATCTGCGAGAGCACCCACGGAAACAATCAGTAAATCTGTTCCAGATTCTAAAATCTGGACAGCATATTGACGAACTGCAGCATGGCTCGCTACTTCAATGACGACATCAGATGCTTGAATCATCTCATCAACCGGCAGTTGAGGGATAGGGGTGCCATCAACCTCCTCGACGTCAGAGAAGCCAACAACCTCAAACTCCTCCTTGCGTTCTAGTAAGGAATCCACAACTGATCTGCCGATAGCCCCAAATCCTAAAACACCGACACGCACTGGCATCATTGCCTGCTCTCGAAGGCTTTTTCAAGTGTCTTAAGTAATCGTGCGAGCTCAAATCTGTCTGATTCCTGTATCCCTTCGAGAACTTCTGCTTCTCGGATGAAATGACCTTCGATGACTGTATCAATGACCGATACCCCCTCTTGGGTAAGTTGAGCAAACATCACTCGCCGGTCCTGTGTATCACTTGTTCGTTCAACGAGGCCTAATTCTTCGAGTTGGTCGAGGCGACCAGTGATACCTCCGGAAGTCAACATGGTCATATCAGCTAAGTCTGATGGCTTCAGCTTATATGGCTGGCCCGATCTCCTTAACGCTGTGAGTACATCGAATAACCCGAGTGTGAGATCGTGCTGAACAAGAAAATCATTTACAAATTTCCCTAGGAGCATATCCACTCTTGCTATTCGACCAAATATCTCAACAGGGGAAACATCCAAATCAGGACGTTCCATTTCCCACTGAGAGACAATTCTGTCAACTTGATCTATTTTTACTTCTTGTGACGTCATGACATCTTTCCTATCACATCAATTAATTCATTTACGACTTTATCGACATCCTCTTCAGTAAATGTAAGCGGAGGATATATTCCTACATGGTCTTCTTGCGCACGTATCAAAATACCTTGTTTTTGCATACCTGTTACAACATGGGCAACAGTTCCAATATCATCTTCTGAATCGAATTCAACGGCAGCTAACATTCCTTCTCCCCTGACTTCCTTAACTATTGGGCTAGTAGCTAGTTCGAGCATCCGTTGTTGAAGATGGCGCCCTACAGAATTCGCATTAGATACGATATTTTCTTTTTCGAGGATATCTACAACCGCTAAGCCGGCTGCGCAGGCAGCTGGGTGGCCGGAATAGGTATAGCCGTGCATAAATTCGATAGTCCCATCTCCCATAAAATTTTGATGTATGCGTTCGTTGACGATTGCCGCCCCCATTGGTATGTAGGCGGAGGTTAACCCTTTCGCTGTTGTCATGATGTCAGCGACAACTCCGTACCTATGACCTCCGAACCAATGTCCTAAGCGACCCCATCCACATACGACTTCGTCGAGTATAAGCAAGATATTACTCTGATCGCAGAGCTCTCGAACCTCAGTTAGGTATCCTTCCGATGGAGGATAAACTCCTCCTGCCGCTTGGACAGGTTCCATAATCACTGCAGCGATTGTTTCGGGGTTCTGAAATTCGATTTCTTCCTGAAGAAGGCCGATGTCATTGGCAGGAACTTGTGAGCACCCCGAAAGAAGCGGGCCGAAGGTTGTTCGGTTTTCGGTTAGTCCCCCTATCGAGATACCGCCAAAATTCATTCCGTGGTAGCCATTATGTAAAGATATAAATTTTGTTTTTTGCGCTTGATTATTTCGGTACCAGAAAGCGCGCGCTGCTTTCAAGGCCGTTTCCACCGCTTCGGAACCAGAGTTGGTGAAGAAAACGTGGTTCAGGTCTCCTGGCGTTCGTTGAGCTATTTCGTGAGCGAACTTTTCAGCTAATGGATGTGAATAACCAAAAAGGCAGTAATATTCGAGTTCCTCGAGCTGTCTTTTGACCGCTTCAGCTATTTCTTTTCTTCCGTGACCGAGAATGACACAAGCTACTCCCCCAGCTGTAGCATCTAATAGCCGGTTTCCGAGATAATCAAAAACATACTTGCCTTCTCCTTTGACTATTTGGTGCGGATTCGGTCCAGATGATGGCGTGAATGGATACCAGAGATTGTCATTACCCATTAACTTCCCCGATCTGCTCGTTTCGGCTGTCGCGCCAAGATAGGAGATTTCCCAAATCTTCAAACTCATACTTGGGACCGCTTTGAACAATTATTATGTGGGTTGCTCCAGCTGCTAAATATTCGTCATAAGTTTTCTCATCGGCATACTCGAATAAGGCTACAGTTCGTTCAATTTCATCTGGGTTTCGATCGAATCTTCGGCAATGATCGTCAAGTACCTTATTGAGGTGGCTAATCTCAGCAGGTGTTCCCCATCCGTTCCACATATCCGCGTACTGTGCGGTGACAGACAGGGTTAGTTTTTGGCCTAAGCCTCCTATAAGTAGAGGTATAGGTTTGATGGGTGGCGGATTCAATTTTGAATACCTTTCCTCGATGAGCGCAATAGATTTTTGCATTCCTCGAATACGTTCAGCGTCACCAAGTTTTTCGAAACCATACTCTTCATAGTCTTTATCAAGCCAACCCGCTCCTAGGCCTAGGACGAATCTCCCACCGCAAGCGTGACTTACTGTTCTTGCCATGTCTGCTAACAGGTTAATGTTCCGGTAGCTGTAGCAGGTTACGAGTGCTCCTATCTGGGCATGTTCAGTTTGTGGGGCCATAGCTGCAAGAGTTGTCCAACATTCGAAGCTCGACCCGTCTAGATCTCCTTCAATTGGGAAAAAATGGTCAAATGTCCAAATGGAATCCACACCTTGATGATCACAATAGGCCCATGCAGCTTCCATCGTTTTCCAGCTGACATGATTAGGTCGTATCTGAACGCCAACACGAATTCCTTTTACTTTTTCAGCCATCACTAGTCCCCATTGTGATCCTGCGAAGTTAAGCCAGTGATTAGCGCAACAACCGATTGTGGATCAGTTCTAGAAGTTTCCAAATTTGCCATTAGCTTCCCTCGTCGCATTACGGCTATATGATCGGAAAGGCGAAAGACCTGATCGAGGTTATGGCTAACTATTACTTGAGTTAGACCCTTATCTCTAAGTCCGTTGATAACGTCTTCTACCTTTGCTGTTTCGGTAACCCCTAACGCCGCTGTGGGCTCATCGAGCAAGATAACGTCACTTCCCCAATTCACGGCTCTAGCGATAGCTACTCCTTGCCGTTGGCCGCCTGAGAGACCTGAGACGGGCACTTTTACGCTAGGAACATTTATCGAAAAAGATTCAAATATTTCCTCAGCCATCTTCTGCATTTTCTTTTGTCTTAAGAATGCAAGTCCACCGATACCCCACTTTTCTTCTCTACCCATAAATAAATTCTCAGCTGCAGTGAGGTTGTCGGCCAAAGCGAGATCTTGATACACGGTCTCTATTCCAGCCTGCCGTGCATCTTCAGGAGCTCGAAATCTAACCTGCTGGCCGTTGACGTGAATCTCCCCAGAGTCAGGGTATTCTGCCCCTGAAATAATTTTTAGGGTAGTTGACTTTCCCGCACCGTTGTCGCCGACAATGGCAGTAATAGAATTCTGCGGGAAATCGATGGAAACCCCGTCTAAAGCGACAACTCCTCCATATCGTTTCTTTATCGAAGACAGGCGCAAAGCAATGTCTTCCGTTTCAAGTTCACTCATGGTTTGTCTTCCTTTGTCTTTTGAATTTGATTAAGCAAATATTTTGGCGAAACAGGTACTTTATTAATTTCTACTCCTATTTCGGTTAGCGCATTTTCTATTGCATTCGCTATTGCGGCTGGTGGAGGAATAGTGCCCGCCTCTCCAACACCTTTTATTCCCAATGGATTGAGCGGAGAGGGCGTCTCTAAATGCTCAATCAATAAATCTGGGATTGTATCGTTGGTTGGAAGAATGTAGTCCATGAGATTTGGGTTCAGTGGTTGTCCATTATCGTCATAGCATATTTCTTCAAAAAGCGCTGCCCCTATACCCTGAGCTACACCCCCTGCAATTTGGCCATCGACAATTTGAGGGTTAATCAGAGGTCCGCAATCGTGAACAACTATATAGGTGAGGATTTCGACAGTTCCCGTATCAGCGTCTACAGCCACGCGTGCTATGTGCACTCCTGATGCAAAAGTGACAGTTGGGGGTTCCCAATAGGTCTGTTCTTCTAGGCCGGGTGTGAATTTTTGTGCATAGTCTCCTCCTGGGGAGAATTTCTCCGCTACTTCCTCCAATGTCGTTTCTTTCGTTGGTGTTCCCTTTACAAAGATGCGGCCATGTTGGGCTATTAAGTCGTCAGGGTTTATCTCCCATTCGTCGGCGACAGCTATTTTTACTTTTTGAAGTACTTTTGTCGCCGCTTCATAGACCGCTGAGCCAGCTACTACTGCGCTTCTGCTAGCGAGTGTTCCCCATCCATATGGGATTGCGTCGGTGTCACCGGTAACAACTTTCACTTTCCCTATATCGACTGAAAGGGTATCTGCTGCTACTTGCGCAAATACTGTTTCGTGTCCTTGTCCTTGAGGGCATGCACCGATAGCAACGTGGATATTGCCGGTTTCATCAACACGTACCAGAGCTCCCTCGAATGGCCCGATACCTGTCCCTTCAACGTAAGTTGCTGCCCCCAAACCAATATAGCGACCTGATTCGTCGCGGCTCCGATCAGTGTCGCATGATGATTGGAGAAGTTCGACGGCCGTGTCGAAGCATTTTGGAAAATCGCCGCTGTCGTAGACTATAGGGGCACCATCGCGGTAATTTATACCTACCGAATAAGGCATGGACTCAGCTGGGACAAGATTTTTTCTTCTTACATCAAACGGGTCTAGCCCCATTTCTTGTGCTGCTACGTTAAGGATTCTGTCCATAGCAAAAACAGCTTCCGGCCTACCTGCTCCACGGTATGGAGAGAGCGGCACTTTATTGGTTACAACTACGGTTGCAGTAACATCCATCGCTGGAACTTCATAGCATCCTGCTAGGTGAGCTATTGTGTTATATGGCTGAACAACTCCTAGCGGATTCGAAGCGCCACAGTCCATAAGGAAGCTGTCTCGGAGACCGAGAATTTTTCCTTCTGCGTCCATCGCTATTTCGATATCATGAAACTGATCACGGCTATGGATCGAGCTTGTAAAATGCTCGAGTCGATCTTCAATCCAACGCACTGGTATCTTTAGCTGGATGGAGATCAGAGAACATAATATTTCTTCCGGATAAGGGATAGCTTTACATCCAAAACCTCCCCCGACATCGGGAGCGACAACTCGGATTCTACTCGATGGCAGATTGAGAGAATGAGCAAGGTATGTTCGGACTGGATGCGGTATCTGTGTTGAAGACCACACGGTTAGTTTTTCATTATGGTCTTCAAAGTGGGCGATCACGCCTCGAGTCTCGATAGGACTTGCAGAAATTCTTCCCGAATGGAATGTCCTTTTTACTGTGGTATGAGCACTAGCAAAGGCGTCTTCAACATCCCCTTTGCTTACATGCAGATGAAGGCTTCGATTATCCTCCCAGTGGTCGTAAATTTTTGGTGATTCAATTTCCAGCGCATTTTTAGGATCGACCACAGGCTGAATTTCTTCGATATCTACAATAATGAGCTCGGCTGCGTCTTCAACCACATAAGGGTCAGTACCGACTACTACAGCTATTATTTCTCCTACGTGGCGGACCTTATCAACTACGATAGGGTGCCTGTCTTCTCGGCGAATGAAAGCGTCTTTGTCTCCCATAGTGGAGAAAAGTTTTTCTTCAAAAATACCTCCGTCAGCTTTTGATGGAGCCATCGATTGGAGCATCCCTTGAAAGTCCTTACCGGTATATATTTTGGAGATGCGGGCTACTTTTTCCGCCTCGGAGATATCTATAGACTTAACGATTCCGTGGGCGATATTTGATCTTACAAAATGAATATGCTGGCATCCGGGGATTTTTATATCATCGAGAAAATTTCCGTTTCCATTGAGAAGTCGTTGATCTTCGTTGCGTAGGACGGAACTTCCCACATACCGTGTTTCACCTAGCATTCTCGTCACCTTGAGATAGACCCACTGCTTTCTTTGCAGCTCTTCGGATGTTCACATACCCGGTACACCTGCATAAGTGGCCGTCAACCACTTTATCGACATCTTCCTCATCGATATCCTTTCCACTTTCTTCCAAAGCGACAATTGAACATATTATTCCTGGAGTGCAGAACCCGCATTGCAAGCCGTGTTCTTCGTGGAAGGCAGAACTAATTCGATCGAAAGCACTAGAGGCTGCAACACCTTCAATTGTCCTAACGGAACAATTATTTGCCTGAATCGCTAGTGTAAGACAGCTTCGTGCTGGTTTCCCATCGATTATTACGGTGCAGGCTCCGCATACGCCGTAGCTACAGCCCACATGAGTTCCAGTAAAATCTAGATGCTCCCTTAAAAGGTCGCTTAGAAGAAGACGCGGCTCTACTTCTAGATCAATTTCCCGATCATTAATTTGCGTCCGGAGGTTCACTTTCATGATGCGCCTGCTTCGAATTTCTGCCACGTTTCTTGAAGAACACGTTCGGATAGTGCTCTGAAGATCTGTTTGCGTTGTTCAGCTGTTGCATGAAAATCATCAAAATAAGGAGCTTGACTTTCAACTAGTTCTGATGCTTCACTGAACGATTCGGAGTTCAATTCTTTCCCTACGAGAATATCGTTCAGGCCTTGCACTTCATAGGGCTTAGACCCTGTAGCAAATAGAACAAGTTTTGCCCTTAGGCACGTTTCGTTGTCTCTTTCAAGAATCGAAGTTGTTCCTGCAATCGCATACGCTCCCGCTGCTCGAACTGATTCGTTTAGCGCGCTTCGTTCTGTTGATTTCTGTTTAGGAACAGCTATGTGTGTAAGTATTTCGTCCGGATCTAAAGCGGTATCGTATGCGCCTTGATGAAACTCAACAGCAGAAATTTTTCGCTCTCCTCTTTTGCTAGCTAGGTGATAATAAGATCCAAGTGTCACCATAACGGCCGGAAGTTCCGAGGCTGGGTCAGAGTGAGCTAAATTACCTCCTACTGTTCCTCTTGTTCGAATTTGCCAGTGCGCTATCTCTCGAATACCTTCTGCTACGAGCGGGACTGAGTTAAGAACTATCGAGTTTGTTTCAGTATCGGCTTGTGATGCCATTGCTCCAATTCGAATAAACTCACCATCATCCGAAATCCGAGTTAGATCTGGTATCCCTTTAAGATCGATGAGTGCTTCTGGGGTCGCAAATCGCAAGTTCATAAGGGCAATTAAGCTTTGCCCGCCTGCAAGGGGTCGAGAATCATCGCCGACTAGCTCCAGCGCTTCTTCAAGAGTTTCAGGAGAAAAATACTCGAATGTTGCGGGGCGCATATTCTTATCCTTTGTTATGCTCTTGGATCCGGAATGACCAGTAATCCCATTGAGCTCGGACAAACTCATCTTTCGTAAGGCCGAGACTTACAAAATCCTCTGTTAATTCGCTGGTAGGTATCTCACGTACATCCCCTAAAGCTGAAGCTGTGATCTCTAGCTGGGCTGATCTTTCTAAACTCACTGCTGAGACAGTTGCGTCCTCTATTGATTCGCCGACCACAGCTACACCATGGCCCTTCAACAGGACAGCTTTATGCGCCCCCAATACTTCGGCGACTTTTTGGCCCAGTTCTGGGGTGTCGATTTGAATTGATGAATCTAAGATCGGGATTCCTTCAGCGAATACCGTGCATAGGTGCCAAATAGGTTTTGGTGAACGTCCGACGATTGAAAAAGCAACGCACCCAAAGGGGTGTGCATGAACAACGGCTTGAACATCGGGACGTTTTTTGTATATCTCTAAATGAATGTGCCGCTCACCTGGAACTTCTAGATCGCCTTCGACGACAATTCCTTCTTCATTAATCAAAACGACATCATCCGAGGTTATTTCAGAGGCATCTTTCACGTGATCATCTTTATGACCCAGAATGGCGAATAAGTTTGTCTCCGGAACGCGCGCACTGCAATGCCCAAACGGACCAATCATTCTTTCTGCAAGAAGCATCTTTGTAGCAATTGCAATTTTTTCCCGCATCTCACTTTTCGCAGTCATTACAATTCTCCTTCATTCCCAATTTCTTCAAGGTCGAGTATGTGCAGAGCTTTGATCCTTGTATAACTCTGCAGTGACTCCATAGAACCTTCTGAACCCAGCCCAGAGTCCTTATACCCTCCGAATGGGGTTTCAAGGTAGTGTTGACCTCTTCCGTTTATCCACACACATCCTGCTTCAACTTCTCTAGCAGCTGTAATGGCCCAGTCAACTCTACGGGTAATGATATTTGCTGTAAGTCCCATGGGGGTCGCATTTGCTTTTTCCATCAGATCGTCTTTGTCTTTCCATTGAAGAACTGAAAGCACGGGACCGAATATTTCTTCTTTAGCTATTACCTGCTCTGTAGTAACTCCATCGAATAGTGTCGGTTCAAGGTAGTACCCGCCTTCAGGTGTATCTTCTGGTACACCGCCACCGCAGATCAACGACGCTCCTTCTTGCTTTCCTCTCTCTATGTAGTCGAGGACACGATTTTTTTGTGCCTGATCTACGACCGGCCCCATAGTGGTTTCAGAATCAAGCGGATCCCCAACGTTAATCACGCTTAGCCTTTCAACTAAGGCATCGACCACTTCATCGTGAAGATCCTCGTGGACAAACAGTCGAGAAGTTGATCCACAGGATTGACCCTGCGATGATTCAAAATTCATGCCCATTACTGCCTGATGCGCTACATAAGTTGGCTCTGCATCTGGGAAAACGAGAAGAGGATTTTTACCGCCAAGTTCGACAGTTACATTTTTGAGAACCCCACTTTGGGCTGCGCTTTCCATAACTCGAAGGCCTGTTTCTTTTCTCCCTGTAAATCCAATTCGTCTAATGAGTGGATGTTGGACCAAAGCTTCCCCAGTGGTATGTCCATCACCTGTCAGGACAGTAAGAACATCTGGAGGGAAGATTTCCGACGCTAAGTACCCGACTTCCAATGGTGATAACGGCGTCTGGTCTGGAGCTTTAACTACCACCGTATTTCCTGCAATTAGAGGTGCAGCAACATGGTAGACGGTGAACATAAGTGGGTGATTGAAAGGAAGAATCCGGGCGACTACTCCGTAGGGTTCTCGAAGCGTCATATGGAGACCATCAGAAGTTGCAGGTAAAGTTTTCCCATGTAGTTCTCTGGCTATACCGGCAAAATAGTCTAGAGAGTCAGCACCGTAGATGAGGTCATTTCTCATGTTCGGCAAAGGATTACCTGAGTCGAAAGCATCGAGGCGAGCTAACCTTTCTATATTTTCCCTAAGGGCTGATGAGAATTCCATAAGATATCTTCCACGTTCCGCCATGGATAAGGAACCCCATGCGGCTTGTGCATTGGATGCCGCCTGAACTGCTTTGTCAACAAGCTCAGCCCCCGCTAAAGGAACTTCCGCCACGACCTCTCCCGTTGCTGGATTGATAGCTTCCATCATCTGGGTTGCTTTCTCTAATTGAGCTTCTTCTCCACCGATAATCAGCGGATAGCTATCTCGTAGTTTGACTTCTGCTTTTGTCATGCTTTCTCCTTCGGGGTAATAACTGGTTTCATCTCGCTCCCATTTTTCATTGCATCAAGAGCATCTCGAACGTTTGAGAGGGCATATCTGGGGGAAGCAACAATTCTGTCCAGTTGAAGCGTCTCGGCATAGGACTCGAGGAATTTTAGTGCATCGTAATAATGGGAAATATCTGCAGATAGAGAAGTATGGATTGTTGTCTGTCTAACTTTTAATGCTGTCGTATCTACGGGAACTTTTTCACCATGTGCTTGACCAATCACCATCATTTGCCCTCCCTTCCTTAACATACTTAACCCCTCAGTAAAGGCGGCAGGAGGGCCAGCACATTCAATAACAACATCTGCACCTTTGCCATTGGTCAATTGAAGGACCTGATCAACTCGATCTCCTGGATCTGTTGAGTCAATATCGATCCGAGAGGAAAGATCCCAATTAGATGTGATCTCAAGTCGTGACGCTGGGGCACCAATAAGAATGGTCTGGTATGCCCCTGCTTTCATTGAAGCAGCCGCAGCGTAAAGGCCTACGGGTCCAGCCCCCAGAACGACTACGGTGTCACTAAAGCGAATAGGATTCATCCGCTCAAATGCATGCATCACTGTTCTAAGGGCACATGTAGCTGAAGAAGCGAGAGCAGGGTCGATTCCGTTGGGGACTTTAAGCACCCGGCTATCTTCTACTATGTGCGCGTACTCGGAGAAGGTGCCATTGAGCACCCCTTCAAAGGGGCCCCATCCATATCCCATCGTGTTCTCACATAATGTTGGTTGTTTCGCTATGGCGCATCCGTAGCATCTACCGCACCAATTATGTGACCAAACTAAATGATCCCCTTCAGCAATTCTGGCTCCTTGGGAATCATATATTTCTTTGGATCCTAGCTCTACCACCTTTCCTGTCCCTTCGTGACCCATAATCAGCGGAAGCCGCGCTAGCTGATTGAATGTTCCCTCTGAAATGTGAACATCTGTGCCACAAACTGTCGCTGCCTCTACTTCAACAAGGATTGTCCTACCCGTTGGAGGGATAATCGGGCACTCTTGAATTTCTGGGCCCGTTTCATAGCTTTCTAGAACAACCGCTCGTGAATAATCTTTCATTTGATTTCCTCCCGTGGGTCTTTCCATATCTGCCCGCGTTCAACTACTGGATCAAGGAGACCCTCTTGTACCCACTCAACGTATGCATATGGGTCATAGGTCTTTGGAACTTGCCCAGGGTACCCTATCCGGACTTTTACTTCCTTAACTCGGTAGTACGAAGCTGCGACAACAGTTGTTAATGCAGTATATGCTTCAGGGTCTTTGTTAAGAAGCTCGTCAAGGTCAGTGAGTTGAAACGTCTCATTAGGTAATAGAGCAATAGCTGTTTTTAACCCTTTAGCTAGATCTGGGCGCGAATCAAGGACTTTCAATAGGTTAGCTTCGAAACTCCCGGCACCTGAGACTGATGGCATCTGGGGTGTCTCAGGAAGCATTACATCGGCAATGTTTGCGAGGTGACTTATAAGGCGCTGATCGAGATCTATCATGATGGCACAGCCTGCAATGATCGTGATTTAACTAAGTTGTCTGCTGTTCGCAATGCTAATGCTGTAATGGTTGCTGTCGGGTTAACTCCGGAAGACGTTACAAAAACGCTTCCATCCACAATATAGAGATTCTCTATATCATGAGACTGCTGAAAACGATTCACTACTGAATTTGCTGGGTCATCTCCCATTTTGGCTGTGCCCATCAGGTGCCACCCTGAATATCGCAATAGATTAGCTGTGGTTACGTCTGAAGCACCAGCTGCTCGAAGCGATTCTTCGGCTCTCTCAACCTGAAATCCCATAAGCCTCTCAGAATTCTGCGATATTTTATAGTGAATTTTCGGAGAAGGGATACCACTCGAATCAGATAGCGATTCATCAAGCTCAATAAAGTTTGATTCTTCAGGAAGGTCTTCACCGAAGATTGCCCATGTAGCCCCTTTACCAAAGGTTCGATTCATAAGTTCATGATGCTGTTCACCCCACACTTCTGTCCCAGAGCGCATTGGTAAAACATGGTTTAGAGGTCCACCAACGGGTGAGAGCGCCCATTTTGCTCCACGGACGAAGTCATTCTGTGGATCGGTCTCGTAGAATTGATATGAGGTTATGCTTGCTCCAAATTGACCCTGCCACCCTTCTAAAGATTCATCAAACCATCCCGTTACAACAGCAAATGGATGCATCATTAGTCTTTTCCCAACAAGGCCACTGGAGTTAGCCAAACCGTTAGGAAACATCGAGTTATTTGATAACAAGAGCAGTCGGGCAGTTCCTATTGCGTTAGCAGCGAGCATCACAACCTTCGCTCTCTGGTGAAATTCTCTTCCTTCTGGATCCACCCATATAGCTCCGGTTGCTAATCCTTGGTCGTTTATAGTTATTTTTCGAACTCGAGCCGATGTTATAAGTTCTGCCCCCGCACCGATTGCCTTTGGCCAGTGCGTTAGATCCGTTGAAGCCTTAGCACCCTCCCCACAACCTGAAGTACAGACTCCACGCTGCACACAAGGATTTCTTCCGTCATAGGGTGCAGAAAGGATGGCATTTGGCTCTGGCCACCAATGCCATCCAAGGTCATTATGGGCCTGCGCTACTTTTCTTCCAGCTTTACCTAAAGGCAATGGAGGCAATGGATAATCTGGGTGCGCTGGGTAGGCAGGGTCGCCTGCCAAGCCAGAGACCCCTATTTCGAGATCAATCTGGTCGTAGTATGGCGCAAGTTCAAAATAATCAATCGGCCAGTCTTCAGCGACCCCATCGAGACTCTTGACTCGGAAATCCGATGGGAGCATTCTGGGCCAAGTCCCAGCATAAATGACCATGCTTCCACCGACTGCATTAAACATGAGCGGGTCTATGTCAGATTTTTCAGCATTCACTGGGTAATCAGAATCTAATTTCCGGATGTTTGGGCTCAAAGCCCAATCCTTTCGTATAGCTAGTTCCCAGTCATCTTCTGCACCTCGAAAGTTATTTCTATCTGGCCATTCTCCTTGTTCAAGACAAACAACCGAAAATCCCTTTTCAGCAAGATGGCGCGCAGCTACACCGCCTGAGGCACCTGCCCCAATAATCAATACATCTACATTTTCTTCTCTGGCCATATGTTACGAAAAACTACAAGATGGGCGGGAGCAATACACTCCCGCCCATCTTCCCGATTCTAACGGAGGTCCTCGTTAGTTCGGCTTCCCATATTCTCAGCATCAACTAATTCAATTGGTGCTGGAATAAAGTAATCTTCTCCAGTTGAGCCGGTAGTCAGGAACTTATGAGCTACTTCAGCAGTAACGTTACCCCATTGGAGTCCGTGTAAAGCAATAGTCGCATCAACACCTGTTCCATCTCGGATCTGATCAAATACTGCTGGTTCACCGTCACTACCAGTGATCCAAATATCAGCTTGATCAATTCCTGCTTCGGTTACAGCCTGAACTGCCCCAAGAGCAAGAGCATCCGAATCTGCCCAAATCGCTTTGAGATCTGGATTAGCAGTTAAAGCATCTTGAGCCAGTCGTAGGCCTTCTTCTGCGGTCCATGAATCAGCGCTTTGGTTAAACACGACATCGATTCCAGGATTCGCAGCTATAACTTCATCAAATCCTTCAAGTCGCCCTTCAACATACTCTGAACCTCCAGGTCCACCTATACGCGCCAGCGTTCCTGATCCACCAAGCTTTTCAACCATCCATTCGGTCTGATCAACTCCTGTGTCTCTCCAGATAGCACCAACGAAACCAATCTCAAGTGAATCGTCTTTCACACTATCTCCGGTTGACAGAATAGGAATGCCTGCTTCTTTCGCCACTTGATAAGCAGGTTTGAGAGCAACTAGATCACCAGGTGAAGCGATAATTAGATCAATTCCTTGAGTAACCATGTCCTCAATCTGCGCCACTTGGTCTTCCATTACATATGCAGCATCCGCTGAAGTGAAGTTCCAGCAATTCTCAGCACCGAATCTCCTTAAACCTTCTTCCAAATCACGGAAATAAAGGATGAACGTTGCCAAATTGGCATAAGCAACATCATAAGTTTCTGAGCATGTTTCTTCTTCACTAGCTGTTTCTTCACTAGCTGTTTCTTCACTTGCCGCTGACGCGCTAGATGAATCATCATCGTCATCTCCGCAACCAGCAAAAATAAGTAAAGAAACCATTAATAATGAAGCTAAAAGCTTCCATTTCTTTTGTTTCATTAGATACTCCCCCTCCTCAAGGGCTTCTTCTCAAAGGTTCAATTCTGAACCTGTTTTTATGAGATCTTCTTTGACACTTTGTCCGTTTTCCTTCTGGTTAGAGGCAATAAGTGCCGTATATCGCACGACGCGACTTCGAATCAGGTCTGAAGTCATCGCTAACATGAACACGAGACCTATCCAGACATCTTGCATATTTGACGTAATATTCAAGAGGTTTAAGCTATTTTTAAGTACTCCAATTAGTAAGACTCCTGCAAGTGTTCGCGGTATAGAACCTCGGCCGCCGAAAAGGTTTGTACCTCCTAGAACCACTGCTGCAACAGCAAAAAGTTCAGTGAGTACAGCCGCGTTTGGTTGTCCAGAGTTAACTCTCCCCAGCAAAGTAAAGGCGGCAATCGCTAGGGCCAATCCACCGACAAGAAATACTGCGACTCTTACTCTTACCACATTGATGCCAGCACGCCTTGCAGCTTCAGCATTTCCTCCCACGGCATATACCCGAAGACCAAATTGGGTATACCGCAAAATAATATGGAATATCACACCAACAGCGAGAGCTGACCAGATAGGCATTCGCAAACCCAAAATTTTATACTGCCAAAAATCCATCCACGCTTCTGGGAAACCGCCAATTGTGCTACCGGAAGTGATTTCACGTGCTAAACCTCGAGCCATAACTAACATCCCTAAGGTTGTGATAAACGAAGGGACTCGAAGGACCACACTTACAAAGCCAATGATCAAACCGAGGATCAAACCTGTGCCAAGGCCTGCAAGAATACCAAGAAAGATACTTTCGTTTTTCACCATTACATCAGCTGAAATCACTCCGATCAGAGCTATTGAAGATCCTTGAGAGAGATCCAATTCAGCTGCAATAATTACAAAAGTCATTCCGAAAGCTGCGATAGCGAGAAATGAAGTTTGGAGTAATATATTCTGCAAGTTTCTCGTTGTCAGAAATACATCAGATTTAAACGTCATAGTGACAAACATTACGAGGATGACTGTTGGAGCGAACCCAGCATCGAAGAGCCAAGGCAAGAACCTCCGAGCCCAATGATCTCCGGCAGTATGAGTTGTCGCTGTTTGACTCATGAGGATACCTTCTCCGAGAGCATTTCTCGATGTGCGTTAATTCCACTCACAACATGGCCAGTTAGCGCCTCCATGTACAGCTCACCTGCCTCGGCGGTTGCTCCATGCGGATCTCCAATAACCCCAATGCTTGATAGCCCCTGCATCCCTTCTGACATCAATTTTGAGCTTGCTTGATCTGCAGGACCTACAAAACCAGACTCGTACTTCTCTTCACGGACTAGATCAGGGCGAATCGAAAGAATGATACTGGTTTCAAAGTGGCCAGCATGCGTTCCGACGACTTCGGGATCAAGGCCAAGTTGTGCAACGGCTACATCATGTATCAGTGATCGTTGGGTTGGCCAATCATCAAACGAAACTACTAGCTCATCTGCAAACCTCTCTTTGACAAGGCTCATAGAGGTACAATTCCCCGCATGACCAGTTACCAAGTAGATCGTCCGGAATCCATGATGTAGATATGCAGAGACAATATCAGCTAGATGATTTACATAGTTTTCAGATGAGATTGTCGAAGTCCCAGAAAAGCTAAGGTGGTGTCCTGAAACTCCTACAGGGATGCTTGGCGCTATGAGACTCCCTCCAACCATATTTGCTACACGCTCAGCTAATTTTTCAGCAATAATTTGATCTGTTGATAAGGGGAGATGCGGACCGTGCTGCTCGCAAGCTCCCAAAGGAACGATGAGATCTAAGTCTTGAGAGGCAAGAAGTTTTTCAACTTTACGTGATGTCAACTCTCCTAGATTTAGATCTTCCATGAATACTCCAAATTGTCTAGGAACCTGCCAGTGTCCCATCAAGATACGTAGGCTTTTCAGGCTTACCGACCCCAATAATTACCTGGACTTCGACATCATCGTCTGTGTGGTTAAGAAGACCATGCATTACCCCTGCGGGTGCAAATATCATTTCTTTTTCATTAAGGACTGTCTCTTCTCTTGACCCATCTTGTCTTTCCCACCAAGCTGTAATTTCTCCTTTGAGCACAAAAAAAACTTCTTCAACTTCATGCGCATGAGACGGTGCGACCGCTCCGGGAGGCATTGTCATAACTGAGAGGGTGAAGTGATTGGCTGTAATTGTTCCCGGTTCAAAATGTTTTCCGGTAATGCTGGCGCCAACCATTCTTACATGGCCGCGTCGATACTGTTCATCGAGAGATGCCTGTTTCTCAAATGGTTCCCAATCCAATTCTTTAGCGCTATGACGCTGAATGTGATCGTGAAACTCTTGACTAGTGAAATCCCCTACCAAACTTCCCCACCTTAATAGCCTCCAAGAAAACCGCTTAATACTAAATATCTTAGCATTAAGATATTTAGTATGCTATTACCTACCATCGGCTTAGTCAAAATTTTCAATTTCTACTAGCAGTGGACCCAAGAGACAGACTAGACACTTGGTCTTGACATCTCATCCATCAATTAAATTTAGAAAGACACCAGAGATAGAAACCCTATTAAGCCAACAGATACAAGCCCTAACGCGTTTGACTGCAGCCATCTGACCATGTTTCGAGGCTAGAAAAGAACGCCTTTTTTAGCTACTTGGGAACTCTCCAGTGTCACTCTTTCATCAAGTTGGCCTAGCCATTACACTATAAATTGTGGATAGGAAGAAACTATGACCT
>PYIK01214626.1_pt1 | contig 18239 bp, 18 predicted proteins | sample 3578011 | NCBI WGS metagenome assembly PYIK01 (sample SAMN08408022, study PRJNA431606) | Marine metagenome isolate SA_KN192-05_S13_70m, whole genome shotgun... | biome: marine; feature: oceanic pelagic zone; material: water; isolation source: 70 m water sample, 0.2-0.8 um fraction ... | reverse complement strand
GTATTCGTTCATCAAATTTTGATATGGGAATACCAGATATTTAACTATCTTTCAGATATTTGTGTCTCCCAGCTTCCATTGCTGCTTTAGCGTCAATTACCTGCGGTCCATCTCTTCGTATCTGTAACTCGGCTTCAACTCCTTCGGGAATACGTATCTTTCGTTCACCATCAAATGCAAGGATAAATTCGCCTTTTGATGTAATTATCTCACCAAGCGAAATTTCACGATACTCAACGATTCCAACCGGTTCATGATGGCCGGGAGCAGTAGGAGCATGAACAATTTTCGAAGTTCGTTGATCAGACACAGGTGCAAATGCTACAAAAAGTCCTTTATCTTCATTGGGTGAGAGTGGGTGAAGAAGTCCACCTATTGAGCAGAAACCAATAGCGGTTGGATCTGCTCGAGTAAGGAGACCGATCTTCATAGTTTCTGGTTGGAAAAGTTCCAGAGATCCAACGTATGGATCAGCAACAGCAATTGCATCAATAAGTGCAATTTCTGGTTCTATGCCATCAGCAGTAATATGAATAATTTTTGCCCTTTGTGAAACTTGATCTAACTCAACAACGTTTAGCGCTACAAGCGCCATCGCTGTTCCAGCAACAGTTGGTTCAATGAACTCTGGGAAAGCATTATTCGTCCCAGTTGATACAGGAAGAAGCGGAATACTCGGCCACCCTTTGACGACAGCGCGGTTCGTACCATCACCTCCAAGAACAGCAACAGAAGCAACATCTCGTTGGCTCATCTCTTTTGCAGCAAGTGTAGAGTCCTCTTCTGTGAATTGAAGCCGTTCATTGACATAGTGGATCGTTATATCTCTTAGTGTTTCTGTTGCTCTACGAACTATCTGCATTGGTTCATAGTTGACATGAAAATGATGTATCCCAGTCGCTCTCGCTCCGAGGATAATACGCCGTACAATACTGATCTTGTCTTCAACGGTAGATCGCCCTGCGGCAGCGACTGCTCGCCGGATATCCCCCCCTGATCGGGGGTTTACGATGATGCCGATAGAAGGGTCCACAATTCCGCACCCTAGCGATTGAAAACAGTTCAAGAAAATGCGTAGTCATCTATTTTCCACTACCAATTTGGAGAATAATAAAGTAATGTGGAGTTATGGCATACGAAAGTAAAGAATTTCATCCAGCTTTCGAGGAATATTGCGAAACAATTTTTGAACTTGCCGAAGATGGAATTGACGTTATTCAGGCAAGAATCGTTGAACGACTTGAGGTCTCCAGACCAGCTGTTTCTGAAATGATCAGAAAGATGGATAGCGCTGGATTAATAAAGATGGATGGCAATAGAGTCCTTTTAACTAGCAAAGGTAAAGGCCTTGCAAACCAAGTAGTGAGACGTCACCGCCTTGCAGAAAGATTCCTAACCGATATTCTCGGTTTAAGTTGGGCAGAAGCACATCATGAAGCGGGAAAGTGGGAACATGTAGTCTCTCCTAGAGTGGAAGCGGCTTTTATCCGCATGCTAGAAGATCCAACAACTTGTCCGCATGGAAACCCTATTCCAGGGTCCGAATATCAGGCTCCTAAAGGAACCTCTTCTTTGTGTGAAGTCGTGGTCGGAGATAGTTTCACTGTGGAACGTATTCCCGAAGAATTAGAGTTCCAGCCTGGATTGTTAGAATTCTTAGAGGAATCTAACCTCATCCCTGGAGCAAATGGCAAAGTAACCGCTGTGTCGCCCGATGGGACAACAACTGTTGACATGATGGGCGAAGCTATCGGAGTTGGAGCCTTTGCATCACAACGAATCCTCGTAACCGCTAGTTAGGAGAATCGCTTTCCTTCCGCATAAATGCCTTATCTCTAGTCTCGGAAGATTGTCGACCAAGTGAAAGTGACATTTCTTTGACTAAACACGCACTGTGTGCAATGACTGCGAGCTCGTCCAATTCTGATTCTTGAGTCGACTGCCCGATAGAAATCGTGATGGTAGTAACTCCAAGAATAGGGTCGGGTGTTAAGACCGCATCAACAGGTTCTTGAGAAATTCCTTCAATATCTGTTGCATCGAGAAGATCAAAGACGAGTTCTGGTCGAAGGAGCGTTGAGAAAATTCGCTGAGATATACCTTCTCTTTCACTCTGAAAAATCCCACCTCCCTTATATTCAACCGATCCAGTTATTTCAAAATCTTTAATCCACGAAACAAAATTGGGGCGGCTGGGACATAGGCTTATCGAAATCATCCGCCTCATTTCACAAGGCGTAAAATCTGATCCAGGGTGATCAGAGACAGTAAACGTTTGTCCATCTTCTGAAGTTAACTGGAGTATTGCCCTAGGAGTAGCGTGAGCGAGTCCAACCACGAGACGTAACTCTTCCATTTGGGCCCCCTTCATCGCTCTAGAGATAGAAGCTGTGCTGCCGCACAGCCAGCAGCACAGCTTCCAGACCTATTGAGCTTTTCGAAAAAGTGGACATCGGGCCCATCTGGGGAAGTTTTTTAACTTGATGAGTTCCTCTGTCCACATTCTTATATTAGGTATACCTAACATATATTGCAAATAATACTTACTAATATTAAAAATTAATCTTCGACCACATGTTGTTCAAAACGGCTAAGAGCTTGACCCCATTGTGCATTATCAAAATCTCCATTCGCTTTAAGAGATTGGGCGGCATCCCATCCCATTGCCAACGTGTGATGAATGTTGTCAGGGACAATAAGTCCTTGTCTCCCAAAGCTCAAAACTCTGGTGAAGGTATTGCCCCAATTAAGAAGAGCTTCTCGTTCATGCCGGGTTGACTTCTCAAAAACTGGATACACAAAAGGGAGCTTACGAACTTCTGTTGTCACAAGATTTACCTGCGGAAGCCCTAAGTTCATGAGATCTGATCGGACAATCTCCCCTAACTCATCTGGAGTGGCAGACCAAATTGAATCAGTCGTCCAACACGGGAGTTCTGCGCAAAGAACTGTTTGGTTCTCTGGGTCTGCTCCGTCTCGGTAATTCTTTGGCTCTGACAATCGGGCTATGCGGGTTTCCAATCCAGGAAAATAATGCGCATCATATTCAGTAAATTGAGATTGATCGAGAACAAGATACACCAAGAGCATTCCTCGAATTCGAAGTGAAGCAGCGGCCTGAACTATTTCTTGACTCGGCTCCGGCTTGATCATTTTCGGTAAGGCACTGAGGGGTGCTGTTGTCCAGGCCAATTGTGCCGTTCTATCGCCTTTCGGTGATTTCAATATGCAAGAGTCTTTTTCAAGAGCAATTTGCTCAATAGGGAATTCAAGCTCAATCTTTCCTCCAGCGTTTATCACAGCGTCAGCTAAAGCTTCAACAATTTGCCCATACCCATTTTTGGGGTACAGGAAAATTCTTCCTGTTGGTGATGAAGATCGAATTAAACGTTTGATTATTGCTAGTGGTGAAGAAGCTGAAACGCGCCGGCGGGCAAGTTCACCATCAATTTCACTTGGGTGAATACCCCAAAGCTTTTCAGCATAAGGAGAATAGAACTCATCAGACACGGTCTTTCCAAGCCGTCTTCTCACTTCATCCTCAAAGGTATCGCCAGAAGTATCGAGAAATGGTCTCCGGATGATATCCATAGCTGATCCAATAGAAAACTTTGGAGGTAAATGTCGGATCAGATCAGCTGTCCGAAGGGGGAAAGCAACCCATTTGTCGTATAGGCGGATGCGCCCATTCCGTTCACGTATTTGAATATCATCTCCAAGGAGTGAAGTAAGAGCTTCTAACAGATGCGGTGGTGTCGAAGGATGAAGTCTGTGAGATCCGAAATCTACTCTCTGCCCAGCGATAGTAAAACTTCCAGACATGCCCCCAACAGCATGTGATTTTTCATAGACAGTAACCTCATGTCCTGCTTTAGCAGCTTGCCAAGCAGCCATTAATCCAGCTGGCCCTGCACCAACAATGGCTAGTTCTGTCATATTCGGTTCAAATTCTGCATTGGGTTGTGCTCCTAAAAAAATTAACTGTAAGGTATACCTAATTATTTATGTAAACTTAGATTTCATTTCTTATTGTAAACCCCGATTGAAGGAACAATGTCAAGTTCAATTATTACCGGCGCTGCTGGATTTATTGGTTCTCACCTTAGCGAGCAGTTGTTGGAATTAGGAGAGAATGTAGTTGGAATTGATAATTTTGACTCTTGGTATGATCCGAAGGCAAAAGAGTCCAATATCAGTTCAGCAATGGAATATGATTCATTTTCAATATTCAACGAGAATATCCTTTCTATGGATTTAAGTGAGATTCTGGAACCGGGGGATGTTATTTATCATCTTGCTGCACGTCCTGGTGTTCAAGATTCTTGGGGTAGTGGTTTTGCTGCAAGTGTCGAAAATAACGTACTCGCAACACAAAAGATATTTGAAGCTGCATTGGAGTGTGGTGTGAGACGCGTTGTATTCGCTTCGAGTTCGTCCGTCTACGGAGCTTCAGCGACAAATGAATTGAAGTCGGTTGCTCCTATCAGCCCATATGGGGTGTCAAAGGCTGCTTGTGAGCAGCTTGCAGATGTTTATCGTGAAAGAGGGTTAGATATTGTCGCTATGAGGTATTTCACAGTTTATGGCCCTCGTCAGCGACCTGATATGGCGATGAACCGGCTCTTCCGCGCTGCGCTTCCTGGGACTTTCCGTTTTCCGATGCGCGGAAATGGAAGTCAGCGAAGAGAATTTACATTTGTAAAAGATATTGTGGGTGCAACTATTTGTGCAGGAAATTCAAAGCTGCAGGAAGTAGCAGAGCCTTTCGATGTTGGAGGTGGCGTTTCCGCTTCGCTTGGAGAGGTTATGTCACTTGTTGAAGAGATTACGGGGAGGTCTCTGAGGGTCGACCATGAGCCTTCTGCGGCCGGTGATCCCCTTATTACCGTAGCTTCAACTGAATTTACTGAAAAAACGCTTAACTGGAAGCCAACAACCGGTTTACGTGACGGATTATTAGAACATTACGATTCACTAAGAGAATCGGTCGCCTCTTCAACCTGAGTAGAAACAACTTCTGACTGATCTTTGTGTTTAAACAGAGCCAGTACCGCCAAACAAGAGAGAGCGATCCAAAGTGCGTTAAGTAACGTTGCCTTAGTCCCAAAATCTCGAAAGTTGGGGAAGATAAGACGGATAAACCTATAGATGGGGTACGGCATTTCTTCGAAGTCCACGACGAGTGTCCGGTTTCCGGTTTGAGATTCAATAGCGAGCCAAATCCATCCTGCTATAGCGCTAACTGCGCTGGTGCAAATAAACCAGCGCCAGACTTTTTCTCTTTCAGCTAAGAGCGTTATGGCAATAATCACTGCGGGGAGTATGACCACGAGTTGCCTTCCTGGCCACCACCAGCCGTGCATTGTTAACGCCACCCATGTGGCTACCGACCATCCGGTTGCTGCAGTAAGCCACAGTATTGACCCATTCTTTACCCTCCACTTTACTAATGCGACAAATGATGGAATGAGGGCAAAATAGAAAGGCGCCCAGGCAATCAACCCGAATCCTTGGTCGAATAGGAGTCCCGAGAGTCTTCGCGTACGGGCGAAGAAATTAGGGTTTCTCCCTACAACTTCGAACTCACCATTGACGAAATGGTCACCGCTCGCGTAGACGGTCCACCCACCGTAGATATTTTTATGGACAAAGAGATACACCAACCCTGAAATTAGGAGGACCGTGCCTAAGACGAGGAGATCCTTTTTTTCTTTTTTCCAGTATTTAGCTACTGAATAAAGTACGAGCATTGCCGCTACGGGAACATATTTGACCGACAACCAAGGTAACGCTGTAACGACAATCGATAACCACAAAAGTTTTGTGCGATCTAAATTTGATGTGACGAGCCCTATACCAGTAACGAGGCATAGGGCAGCTGGCATCTCGGGGTAAACCTGAGTTGCATACGCAGTCATTGGCGGCGAGGCAAAGCAAAGACCTATAATTACAGCCGCTATATTCTCAGACACCTCAAATCTCCGAATTGCGACCCATAAGGTCACTGCGGCCGTAAGAGATGCAATAAGTGCTAAGGCAACTTTTGCAGCAACCCAACCTCCTATTCCCATCGGCACAGCTAGAAGGCCTGGGAGAAGGGGGTCATGAGGACTGATGCGTTGTCCGTCTTCGTTTAGATCAATAGTCTGTTGATTCAATTTCAACGGGTGATACGTCCAATATCTGCGCTCGTCGAGTTCATCACTGATATCTAGATCACCGTCTTCTATGAGGCTAAGAGCTGAAAGAAGGTATTGGGGTTCATCAACACTAATTTTGGCTCCGTACGTGGCGCGGGCGTTAATTGCAATCATCGCAAAGAGAAACGTAGAGGCCGCTACAAGGAAGATTTTCATCTTTGTAGTGAGTTTCATAGATGATCGGCCTTTCGTATTACCAGAAACCATGTGAGCACAAAGGAAAGCAGCACGAGGATAAGTGCCATAATCCCTGCCTCAGCTACAAATGCGTCTTCAAACGAACTAAAGATGCGCGTGGCTAAAGTTGAAAACCCAAGTGGGGCAATTAACAAGGTAATGGGAAGCTCTTTCATGGTTGAGAGAATAACTAATCCTGCTGCTGCGCCCATGCCTGGGGCCATAAGGGGTAGATCTATTCTAAAAAACCGTGGTGTTCTTTTCGTTCCAAGAGTTTGACCTACGTCATGTAACTTTTTAGGAACTGCAGCGACAGCAACGAGCACTATTCCCATTGCAAGAGATCCAAAACGTACGATATAGGAGAAAACTAAAAGTGCTTTAGTATTATCAAGGAGCTCAAAGGCCCAATCGGTTCGTAAGACCCAAAAGCGCATGGCAAGTGCTATTAGAAGGCCAGGGACTGCAAAAGTTGCTATCACTACAGCATGGGCAAAGGTTCCTGAACGTGATCGGTAGCGAGAGACAAGAAATGCTATTGGCAATACTGCTAGTACAGCTACAACCCCAGCAATGATACTGATCGTTAGAGTGTTCCAAGTTGACTCTAGAACCTGTCCTCTATCAATGGTTAGAGGAGAGCCACCTCTTGTTGTTCGAGAAATTCCATCTGCCGCCCAATCACCTAAGGCAAGCATTGGAGCTCCTATTGAAAGAACCAGTGTGACTAAGACACTAATGAGAGCCGGAATACTCCATTTTTTTAATGGGTAGATAACGGGTTTACCCGAAGATGTTTCTTCTGAGGTAAAAGTGAGTCGCGAAAAAAATCGTTCCGAAAGGACAATCACTGCAGCTAGGAGAAGCAGAAGAAGGCTTAGAGCTAAGGCTGTCGGTTGATTGATAAGTCGATTTGTATAAATGCTGCGTGTCAGTGTGTCATATCTCATTAATTGAACAGCACCGAAATCACTGATCGTATATAGGAAAACGAGCAAACTTCCCGCAGCAAGTATTGATCCGATCTGTGGCAAAACGACTCGTACAAATGTCTGAAAAGATGATTGGCCTAAAACCCTTGCATTCTCCTCTAAAGATTTTGGAAGTTGTCGTAAGCGCGCAGCGACCGGAAGATATACATATGGGTAGCAAAACAGTGTGAGGACTAACCAGGCGCCGAAAAACCCTCGCATTTCTATGACCGACTCAACCCCGAATCCATCTAACATGCGATTCATTAAACCACCTGGATTCATTGTCCTTATAAATGCAGCAGCTCCGATGAAGGTAGGAAAGACAAGTGGTATCGGCAGCAAAACCCTCCAAAGGCGGTTGCCCCATAGATCCGTTCGACTTGTAAGCCAAGCTAGCGTCGTACCGATAACAGCAGTAGTTAATGAGACAGTAAAGGCTAGGGAGAATGTTCTCCATAAAGGCGCCAGAACCCTTTGAGTTTTGATAAGTCCAATAGGGTCTGATTCCTCTGTAAAATTACGCCATATGAGGTACAGTCCGGGAAAGCTGAATAGAAATGCTAGAACATAGACGATTACCCGAAGGGCAACCGGCGATGATCGTTTGATTTCAAATTGGTTCACCTATTAAGGATGCCACTTGCCTCGATGATTCGCGACGCTTCTTCAAAACCTCCACCGAGTTTATCAAAATCGACAGACCCTATTTCAAGGGCAGTAAGCGCAGGCAAAGTTTCGTTTGCCAGGACTCCTGCAGCTAGTGGGTATTCAAATGTTCGATCAGTGAAATATTGTTGCACAGAGCTAGACAATAGATATTGCAGAAGATCTTCGGATGCTTCAACATTTTCAGAGCTTTCAAGAATTGTTGCCGCTGTAATAACAAGCAGAGATCCTATATCCTCATTATTGAAATCATAATTTTCAGCCTTATGAGAGCTGCCTTCAGAAGCTTTGATTTGATAGTTATAGTAATGATTCACAAGCCCCATAGAAATTTCTCCACGGCCAGCTGCTTCTACTATTGAACGGTTGTTTGGATAGTACGTTGCGCCATTCTCAACCATGTCGTTAAGCCATTGCGTTGCTACATCTTTTCCATGGACATCCATAAACACTGTGAACCAGTCGATAAATGACCCGTTCGTACCCGGCAAAGCAACCTTATCTCTATATGCTTCGTCGGTAAGATCGAAGACAGATTCAGGGAGGTCTTCGGGACTATATTGGTCGGTGTTATACACCATGACGCGCTTTCGACCTGAAAAACCAACCCACTTTCCAGCAGCAGAGTGATTCTGATCTTCTACTAGTCCAAGTGTTTCTGAGCCGATTGTCCCAAGCAAACCTTTGGATTCGAGATACCCTACAGGTCCAGGAGATCGAGAAAGGAAGACATCGGCAAGCGTTTTATCCCCTTCTTCATTTATGAGGAGGGCTAAATCGGTTGATGCACCCCACCTAACCTGAACACTTGTTCCTGTCTCACATGCAAAAGCTTCAAGAACGGGATTAATTAGATTCTCTGTTCTGCCAGAGTAGATCGTTACCGAGCGCCCATTTGAGTCGGCACATTTCTCAGCTCCGGGTGGGTATATTTCTGCCGCTCTTCCATCAATAGTGGTTGAGTTTCCTCCACCACAGGAAACGATAAGTAAAGCGGTTAATAGTGTTGAAAAAAATATTCGTAATCTCATAGCGTTGAACTATACACGCATTTTTCCAAAAATGTTAAGCTATCCTAACGTTTAATATGAAGTTCACTCGTCACAGCAAATATTTAAAGAATCCACTTATCGTCTTCCTTGTAGCGGTAATAAGTTTCGGTATCGCAATAGTTATTATCTTGAGGCTTCTCGATGCCTCAGCATTGAAGGATGCAATACGTCAAGCTGGAAATGAACCCATGGGTGTCATCTTCGCACTCTGCGCATTCATGGTGGCATTTTTTCTCCGTGCAATTGCATGGAAAAAAGTTCTGCCAACTATTTCACTTAATCAAAGTCTTGCAGGCATCCACCTCTCACTAGGAGCAAACCATGTTCTCCCCTTCCGACTTGGAGAACCTTTCCGAGTAATAAGCATCATCAGAAGAAGTTCAACCTCACTTGATGCTGCAACAGCATCAACATTAACCCTCCGGTCAGCAGACGTATTGTGCGTGATTGTTATCGGTATAGCTATTGCTCCAGCTGCCTTTGCGGACCTGCTTGGATGGATCGGTTGGATACTGATAGGCATTGTTGGCATCATCTGCCTGTTGTCTATTAATTGGCTCAAAAAAATAGTCAAAAATAACGATGCGGTAAAGCTACCAGGGCCAATAGCGATTAGCCTTTCGGCTGCAGCTTGGCTTCTAGAATCAGTACTAGTTTGGCAATGTGCTCAATGGGCAGGCCTAAATGCCTCATGGAGTGATGCTCTGCTCGTTACAACTGTTGCCGTCGCAGCCCAAATCGCTGCTATTGCTCCAGGAGGGTTTGGAACGTATGAGGCCGCCGCCGTCGCAGCATATGTTGTTCTGGGATACGAAGCGGATGCTGCACTAATCGCTGCTCTTACCGCCCACGGTTTAAAAACTTCCTATTCTCTCGTTGCTGGGGTCATAGCTATCTTCACACCAAAACCAAACCTTCTTGGAAGAATACGTCTACAAAAGATTTCTGAAATGTCCCCTGGAAAACCTCAGGCAAAGAACCCTGTGCTTCTTTTCCTCCCAGCATTTAATGAAGAAGAAGCGGTCGCCGATTGCATTCGACGAGTTCCAAAGGAGGTCTGTGGCCTGCCTGTCGAGTGCTTAGTTATTGACGACGGTTCTGCTGATAGAACAGCAGAAGTAGCTCGTAGTGCAGGAGCAGAAGTGATCTCGCTAGAACAGAATCAAGGACTCGGAGCCGCTGTTCGAGTGGGGTTATCTGAAGGAGTTAACCGAGAATCAAGCGCAGTTATTTTCGCTGACGCAGATGGAGAGTACCCTCCTGAGGAACTACAAAATCTCGTTGAACCAATTATCTCTGGGCACGCCGACTACGTTGTAGGGAGCAGATTTCTTGGTGATATCGAATTTATGCGACCTCATAGGCGTTTTGGAAATCTTGTGCTCACTCGAATATTATCGATAATCGCTAGAAGAAAAATAACTGATGGTCAAAGCGGATATCGAGCGTTTTCACCTAGAGCAGCCCGAGCTGCGGAGATCATCCATGATTTCAATTACGCCCAAGTAATTACTCTTGACTTGCTAGCAAAGGGCTACATCTACCTAGAGGTTCCGATTAGCTACCATTTCCGCACCACAGGCGAAAGTTTCATTAAGCTTTTCCCATATCTTAAAAAAGTTGTACCTGCTGTCTACCGAGAACTAAATACCGTCCACTAATAATTCTCTAAAAGACACTAAAGATATTTCTCAAAAAACGTTGCACTTCTAAAAAGGCTGCCTATTATGTTTTGTTAAGTAAACCTAATATTGGAGGGATTTTGAAATCTAAAATCGCAATGCTATTTATTCCAATTCTGGCGATCGTTAGTCTCGTAGCTGCTGGCTGCGGGGACGACGATGGTGGAAGTGTCAGAGATTTAAATAGTTCATCAAATTCAGCAAGCTCAGGCTCAAGCTCAGGCTCTGGCTCAGGATCAAGCTCAGGCTCAGCATCCAGCTCAGCGTCAGCGTCTGCGTCTGCCTCAGCTTCAGCATCTAGTTCCGGCTCAGCGTCGGCATCAGTAGCTTCAGCATCAGCGTCCGCATCAGGATCTGGTTCTGCATCTGCAGCTGCAGCTGCTGGACAGCCAACAGCTGATGCAACACCAGAAGATGGTGGATATGCATACGCATCAAATGTTGACTCTCACCGACTAGTCGTTGAAGATGTTTGTGAAATCAACGAAATTGTAGGCGACTACAAGTGGGCTGAAATCGCTGAAATCTATGCAAATGGATCCAACTCAGTAAAGTCTGATGGATCAGTAAGAACAATTGGCGGCTTCGCAGCTGGTGAAGGAAAGAAACACGGTTCAGACACCTTTTATGGAACAGCGACACCACTCGATGACTTCGTCAGTGACGCATTAAATGGAACTGGCGCATGGGAAGGCGAATCCGACGCAGTTCGAAAGCAAGGAGTCCAAAAAGGCATCATGAACCAGATCATGATTGCGTGGGTTGTCCATGAACTCAATGCTGCTACAGATAAAGCAGCGGATGGAAACTTCGACGTAGCCTCAGGCGCTGTGCATAACTGGGATGAGGCTTGGGCCTTCTACCATGGTTCAGCCCCAGACTGTGGGCCGTTCAAGACAGCTGAGAAACGAGCAGCTGACTTCGGTACCACCGGTGCTGATGGAGAGTCTGCACTAGCAAATGAAGGGCTTCTTCAAGCAATGATTGATGGTAGAGATGCTCTTCTTGCTGGTGATGCTTCAGGTGCAGCTGCCGCTTCACGAGAAGCACAAAGCCATGTCTTTACCACATATGCTCAAGCAACTATTAAATACGCAGCTAAGGTCTACTCAGATCTTGAAGCTGGCGATACTGAAGCTGCAAGAGTGCATCAGGCTGAAGGTTGGGCATTCTTCCGAGTTATAGAACCGATTCTCGGTAATAACGGAATTGACACATCAACGATTGATTCAATTCTTAACCTTGCAAATGAACCAGGATCTGGAAGCGTAGATGATATCACTGCTGTCCTAAATCCAGTCATTGCATACTTCGGAATTACTCCAGAAGAATTTGGCTCTTACGGCTGATTAACCCGAAAAGTATATTCCCTCATGGTCGGACCTCTTCGGGGGTCCGACCATACTTTTTGGGCCCTTTTCTAAAGATCCTTAGGAAAGCTAACGGATGTCACTCCAGAGTGCTGTATGTCGACTTGATCCCCTATTCGATGATCCGGGGCTCCAGCACTTCGACAGACAAGTTCTTCCCCGTTATTTGACTTAAGGACGTAGAGGGAGGCATGTCCATAAAAGTCAACATCTATAACTGTTGCCATGCTTCCGGCGGAAAGGGAAATCTCCTCAGGTCGAACGAGGATGTCAACTTCGCCATGAGCATCATGGCATAAATTAATAGAGCCAAATGCAGTTTCAGCTACTTGCCCTGAAGCAGCACCCGAAATGGTATTGGCCTTTCCTACAAACCCCGCTACCCATCTATTTTTAGGGTGCCTATAGATTTCTGAAGGGGTATCTTGTTGGACCACTTTCCCATAATTCATAACAGCAACCTGATCTCCTAAAGAAAATGCTTCATCTTGGTCATGTGTTACAAAAATACTTGTTACATCAAGTGAGCGAAGTAACGCAGCAACTTCTGAACGAACCTCTAAACGAAGTCCCGTATCGAGACTAGAAAACGGTTCATCTAACAAAAGCGCTTTCGGTTTTGGAGCTAAGGCACGAGCAAGCGCGACTCGCTGTTTTTGCCCTCCAGATAGGGAAGAAGGTGCTCTATCAGCCAAATCAGCGATACCTGCCATATCTAGTAGTTCAGTCACATCATTGGTCAGATTTTTACGTTCTTCCCTTGGAAGTCCAAAAACAATATTCTCAATAACTGTTAAGTGAGGAAACAAGGCCCAATCCTGAAAAACCATACCAACGTCTCGTTGTTCGGGCGGAATTTCAAATTGGCTTCCAGAGACTTCCTGGCCGCAAAGAAAAATCTTGCCACCAGATATGGGCTGTAAGCCTGCGATAGCTCTAAGGAGCGTTGTTTTGCCGCATCCACTAGGTCCTAGAATTACGAGACAGGACCCCTTTGGTGCTGAAACGCTCACATCATCAAGAATGCGGGCTTTCCCAATGTCAACAACTGCATTCATAACGCTCACACCATCGGATTCTTCATCCATAACCCCTGTGGTTGATAAGACTCCATCATGTTTAGCGTCAAGCATGCTTTATATCTTAGCTCCGCTGGAATAATTCGGCTATAGCGGCGTGAGGTTTCGTCCCCTAAGCCACCTCTTAGAGAAGAGAGGTAAGGTCCATTACCATTAGACCAGTCAGGAGACCAATGACGCTTACATTCAATACCGTCATGTGCCATTTGTATTTGTGATCTGAGGAATGAAATCTCTTGATGCTATAAAGGTTTGCAGCTATCCCAATAATGCTTGCAACGAGGCCAATTCCTGAGCCGACACCTGACGCTACACCTAGTATTGGTGCGAAGATGGGAAAAATAACATAGGTAAAAGCACAACGAATCCCAGAAATCACCATGGCGGTTGAAAACGTGTTTTGAGCCTTCGCTTGTTGACTTATCTGAGTCTTACCGGCAGTTTCCGAAACACTGTTTCCCACAGGGCTAATCCTAGCTGGCATTTTCTGAAACTCTAACCAAAATATAGAGACATTGCCTGTCAGAGTTTAACTCTCACTAGCCAATTACGAGTCTCCAAAGTGCGGTTACCGCAGCAGCAATAATAACCACAAAAACAAACGGGACACGCTTCGATAGAGCAATGATCGCAGCAACAACTCCGGCGATACGTGCATCAAATACGATTTGATCATCGTTTGTGATGGTGCTGGTCATTACAAGAGCAGCTAGGAGCGGCGTTGGTATGAGCGTTGCAAATCTTTTAAGCCAAAGAGGTAAAGAGCGCTCATTCGACAATAAAAGCGGGCCAAAAGCCTTCAGTACGTAAGTCCCCCCAGCCAAAGAAACCATGACAATAACTGCGTTACTCATTGTGGTCCCTATCTCTCCATGGACGAAGAAAGATAACAGCTGAAGCCGCTGCAATTACTGGAATTCCTGGTGGGACGAGCGGAACCAGAATAAAAGCTATAACAATTCCAATCACTGCAAGTTTTCGATGATCATTTGAAGAAAACTTTTGCCAGACTAGGCCAAGAAATGCTGCTGGTATCGTCGCATCTATTCCAAGGTCCTCTATGAGCGTCCCTGTTCCTGACAAAAGAGCAACTCCAACCCAGGTCATAAAATTCCACAAAATAAAAACACTAAGACCTGCCCACAGATATCCATATCGGCGAAGAGCATGCGAATCTTGACTAGAACCTACGGCAGTAGCTTCATCAATCATCAATTGAGAAGTTAGTGCTCGCCACAAAAGCGACCCCTGCAAAGAAGGGGCCATAACAACCCCGAATGCCAATGAACGCAGGTTCAGAAGAAGGCCTGCTATTACAGCGGCAATAATTGTTCCACCTTCGGTTAGAACGGTTACTGCAGCGAACTGAGATGACCCGCCAAAGACAAAGCTTGAAAAGCCAAGCGCTTCCCACGTACCCAAACCTGCTTCTGTACACAGTGCCCCAAAGGCAGCGCCGAAGGGTGCGACTGCAAGACCAACAGAAATAGCCTGCATGCGAATCTTTCGGCGTATAGCGATGAGTTCAGACATAGCTCAAAGGATAGGGGGAAGTGATGTCGTTCTTGACAGTAAGAAGTGGCGAAGCCCTGATGGAGATGCTGATTAACCAGCGATTAAACTTCCTATAGCCCAAATAGAAACTATCAAACCGATGAGTATCATCACTATCGACCTTCCGAGGGGAGGTCTTTCATAATCACTATCTTCAGGAGCTCCTCGAGTGTTAAAAACCGCCATCAAATTCCCAACAGCGAGCGCTCCACCAAAAGCTAAAGCAAGAAGCACAAGAAGATTTTCTCCTAAAAACATTCTTCTAGTTTAGAATTCTTGAGCTGGTGGACCATCTGATCCTGGTTTCGCCATGTCGACAAATTTTGTGAAATGAGGAAGGAACGCCAAGCGCACTCTGTCAGTAGGTCCAGACCGGTGTTTCGCTATCTGCACCTCTGCCATACCTGTATCAGAGCTCTCAGGGTCATACACCTCATCACGGTAGAGGAACATTACTACATCAGCATCCTGTTCTATTGCTCCAGATTCGCGAAGGTCTGACAACATAGGCCTTTTATCTGAACGGGATTCAAGGTTACGGCTAAGCTGGGAAAGAGCCATCACAGGGCATTCCAACTCTCGAGCCAAGATCTTTAACCCACGGCTAATTTCAGATATCTCAACCTGACGGTTCTCAGCTCGATCACGCCCACTCATCAACTGAAGGTAATCAACAACAACAAGTCCAAGATTCCCTATACGACTCTTTAACCGTCGAGCTTTCGCCCTAATCTCCATGACTGTTGTATTTGGATTGTCATCTATCCATATCGGAGCCTCAGCTAAACGACCGACAGCATGACTGATTTTTGTCCAATCACTATCATTCATCTTCCCTGTACGTACCTTGCTGGAATCTACTCGTGCTTCCGTACACAGCAGGCGTTGGCTAATTTCAAGCTGGCTCATTTCTAGAGAGAAAAACAATACGGGTGAATTTGCGTTCATAGCGGCATGAGTAGCGATGTTCAAACCAAAGCTTGTCTTCCCCATGGCAGGGCGTGCTCCTACAACGATCAGGTTATTTGGTTGTAATCCAGCGAGAACGCGGTCAAGATCTGTAAATCCCGTTGGCGTTCCGGTAACTTCGCTTCCATGCTCAACTAGGTATTCGAGCCGGTTTAAGCCATCATCTAGTAAAGAGCGAAGCTCAACAAAGGTATCTTCCGCTCTTCCTTGGGCAAGATTGAACACGAGTGTCTCTGCTTCATCTAGCGCCTTCACAACGTCGTCGGGTTGTGAGTACCCAATCTCCGCTATTTCTGAGCCTGTTCCAATAAGGCGACGTAGCTGAGCATGGGAATGCACAATCTTTGCATATTCAGTGGTGTTAGTTGCCGCTGGTGTACTTGCTTGCAACTCTATTAGCGTTGCATTGCCACCAATGCCGTCTAGTAGATTCGCTCGAGCGAGCTCATCGGCCACAGTGACAATATCGGCAGGTTCTCCGGCGCCAAAAAGTGACGTTATAGCGTTGAAAATGTGTTGGTGAGCTGGCTTGTAAAAATCATCGGCAGTGATGACCTCGATCGCATCAGCAACAGCGTCTTTGTTCATTAGCATTGCCCCGATCAATGACTCTTCTGCAGTGAGGTTATGTGGGGGTACGCGTTGGGATCGTCGTTGAGCCGGCGCGGCAGCGGAAGGGACCTCAGATGATAAAAATTGATCAGACATATTTATTACTAACTATAGAACACGGTGGCTGTGACAATTTCTGTTTTAGCTACCGCGAGTTACTAAGAATGCCTGACTGCAGCGTGGAACACAAGAGGACAAATTGGGGATTAGTTGTGTTTATTTTCTTTTTTTATCCACAAGGGTTGTGGGTTTGTTTTTTATTCTTGATTAGGTGATTTTTTGTTGTATTCAACATCAGCAAATGCGTCTGGATCAAAGATATAGAACAGTCGGAGTGTTTCTTTTCCGGTGTTCGTGATGTGATTTTCTTTTCCACCAGGAATTTAAATCGCGTCACCTTTGACAACTCGTGTTTTCTCTGTTGGGGAGTATTGAGTACAGCGAATGATGGGCTAGTCAGGCAATCGCTTTATTCGCTATCTGCCACCACTTCAATAGTGATTGAGAATTCAACATCTGGATGTGGTCGAGCCATTACTTCGTATGTCCCGATTTCCTTAATAGTCTCAGGTAGGTTGAGGTTTTTGCGATCAAGTGTCACATTTGCTTGGGTTTCTAGAGCAGTTGCAATATCAGAAGTAGTAACTGATCCGAAGAGTTTTCCACCTTCACCTGCGTTCATACTGATAGTGATTGATTTCTCAGTTAAGCGGGATGCCATTTCTTCAGCAACAGATCGTTCTTCTGCAGCTTTTAGTTCCCGTGAATTTCTCATCCGTTCGGCTTCTCGCTCGGCGCCAGCAGTAGCTTTAAATGCTAGACCTTTTGGTATGAGCTTATTTTGAGCAAATCCGTCTGAAATGTCGACAATGTCTCCCTTATAACCAACTCCATCAACATCGGTTCGTAGTACAACTTTCACTCTGAAGTCTCCTCTTTCATAGCTTCGTTAGGTGTATCTACTTCCTCTTCATTAGGAGTATCTACTGCTTCAGGAGCAGATGTTTCCATTTCTGGTTGTTGTGGAACTTCAACATTTATTAGCTCTTCATTTTCTGAAGGCGTCTCATTTTGCTCCTGTGTTGGTTCAGGGTCTTTTCTCGGTGGTCGGTCATCTTTAGGCGGTCGGTTATCGTCCCTATTTCGGCGGTCTCCTCCGCGCCCTCCACGTTGAGTGGTAATTAGATTTTTGTAAGGAAGCAGGGCCATCTCACGGGCATTCTTAATTGCCATAGCAACATCTCTCTGTTGTTGAGCGCTGTTACCAGTAACACGACGAGCTCGTATCTTGGCCCGGTCGGATACAAAACGTCGGAGTAAGTTGACATCTTTCCAATCGATGTACTCAATCTTTTCCTGGGTAAGGATAGAGACCTTAGGTTTGCCGCGTCGGGCATCATGAGCAGGTTTCATACCTTTTCTTTTTTTGGTTGGAGGCATTCTTTACTTCTTTCTAGAAAGGTTCTTCATTTGGGTCATACGCTGGAGGTTCTTGCGGAGCGGGCGCTGAACCACTACCAAAATCTCCACCGCTGCGTTCATTTCTGGTTACTTGTGCTGTAGCCCATTTAAGGCTTGGACTAACTTCATCTGCCTGTATCTCGACCCTTGATCGAGTTTGTCCGCTATCTCGATCATCCCAAGATTGGTAATCGATACGCCCATAAACAACAACACGCATCCCTTTAGTCAAAGTTTCAGCACAATTCTCTGCGAGTTCGCGCCAGCACGTGACGTTAAAAAAGTGGGACTTATCTTCACCCCCATTAGGGCCAGACCGTTGATTCCAAGCGACACCCAAACTGCATACTGCAACGCCAGACTGAGTAAATCTCAGTTCTGGATCCCGAGTAAGATTCCCTACGATTACGATGTTGTTGTCAAATGCCATGATCTTAATTCCT
>PYIK01209985.1_pt1 | contig 18300 bp, 15 predicted proteins | sample 3578011 | NCBI WGS metagenome assembly PYIK01 (sample SAMN08408022, study PRJNA431606) | Marine metagenome isolate SA_KN192-05_S13_70m, whole genome shotgun... | biome: marine; feature: oceanic pelagic zone; material: water; isolation source: 70 m water sample, 0.2-0.8 um fraction ... | reverse complement strand
GGAAGAGGTTCAGAAAGTTGAACCGAGATAAATAGATAGTCAAGCGATTTTGTGATGAAATTATTTTTAGATAGTGCGGTTGTCGGAGACCTCTGTGACCGTTACGATACTGGTTTAATTGATGGGGTTACTACTAACCCTACGTTGATTCTAAAGTCAGGTAAGAAACAAGAAGATGTTATCTCTCAGATAGCACAACTCTGCCCCAAATTAGAATCTATCTCTGCTGAAGTCGTTGCAGACACAGCAGAAGAAATGCTTGAACAAGCAGAATACTACACTAATCTCTCACCAAAGGTAACCATTAAGGTTCCTTGTACACCAGAGGGTTTACGTGCCTGTAAAAAATTGAGTGATCAGGGTATCAAAGTAAATGTTACCCTGATTTTTTCTGTTTCTCAGGCTATTTTATCTGCTAAAGCAGGTGCAGCTTACCTATCACCTTTCGTTGGTCGTGTAGATGACCAGAGATTTGGTGGATGTAATCTAATCAAAAGGATTAGAGAGGTGTTGAGTCCATACTGGACAGAAAACCAACGAGGTAAGAGACCAGCTCCAGAGATACTAGCAGCATCTATACGTACAGTAGCTGATGTTGAGTATAGTTTCGCACAAGGAGCAGATATATGCACCATTCCTAATAAAATTTTTGATGGTATGTATGACCATATGCTCACTACAAAGGGCATAGAGTTATTTGATCGTGATTACTCTCTTGCTCTTTCAGAAAACGAATGATGCTTACGATTTATTCTAAAGAAGGTTGTCCTCATTGCGATAAGTTTATACAGGTGTGTGAACTTGAAGACTTACCACATGTAGTCTACAAACTAGACAAAGAATTTACAAAAGAACAATTTTCTCATGTGTTTGGTGAGGGTGCTACGTTCCCTCAAATACAATTAGATCAGGACGGTGCTGATAGAGTCCACTTAGGTGGATGCACCGACTCCATTTCATTTCTACAAGAAAAACAACTGTGCTGCATGGTATGATTGAAATAACACATGAAGAATTTGAAAAAGAATACGAAGAGTACTTAACAAAAATTGAAGGAGGAGAGCAGTTTCTAATCAGACTACCTAGTGGTCGTGTGATTGCTGCTGTTCCTCAGTCTGCTGTTGGTAGTTCTGAGTATGTACACCCTTGGGATAAACATTGGAATGCTGTGGACAAACTATCAGAAGACACTTGATGATATCTTCCCCGACTTTAAGTTTAAAGATCGGTGGTGTAACTGGTGCAACAAAGATGATCTGACCATGACGGCAGACATCTATACTGCCCCACATTTTATTAAATCTAGAAGGGTTGATATCAATAACGATAAGACCCATATCTATAACAATATAATGTACCCTAAGACAGGGCATAACCTTCCCTGTTTTGGTATGGATCTCATGGGTTTCCATGAGAAGAAGGTCATCATTGTATTTGATTTCCAGCATCCAGTGGAGAAGTATGTACTAAACGTACCACCACTACCTAAAGCAGAGAAAGCTTATAGGTTCTTCGAGATGGGCAACCATTTCTCGGAGAATATCTTTGTACGTTATTGTGACTTTGATATGGTTGATACATATCTCCCAACATTCAGGTACTATCTGACCCTCTATAGAGAGATGATAGACAAGGCACAACCTACTGGTGAAGACACCAGTGTCTATGAAGACTTTGATACATACATGAAGAAATTAGATCCTATACTAGGATATCTTTCTAGTAAGTTCGGTAAGGAAAATGCTAACCGAATGATGGATGAATACTTTTTCCCTTATTCACGATGAGAAAGGAAACAGCAGGTGAAGTCATAGGTAATCCTCTATGGTTCACCCCAGTGATGCTACTAGCAGTACTATTACTGATAGAAGGTCTTCATACCTCTGCACATCTACATCAAGAGATAGATGTACATGGTATATGCAGACAGAACAAAGAGTATATTCAGTCACTTGACGAGACTGAGTATTAATGCTATAATATTGGTCTATTGGCCAAATAGATAATGAGATATGGAAAAGATGAAACTGATAGGGATAGGTTTGGGAGGAATCCTAGGTGTATCCCATCTTGCTTTGATAGGTACGCTTGCTACTCGTAGTAACCTACCAACACTAAACATACCAGTCAATGAGTATACCTCTTATAGAGCAAGAGTTACTAAGGATGGATATGATATAGAATACAAAGCAAATGATCCTAAGACTGTTGTAATAACTGAGGAGGTGAAGGAGAAAGGTGGCTTTCTGGGACTCGCTAACGAAACTAAAACTGTCGTTAAAGAAGTACCTGTTGATGGGTCGCTCTATCCTAAAAGATATCAAAGGGATGCATGGGAATCAGAAGCAAGATCTGAAGCCTGTATCAAAGCAATTGGTGGAGGAGAACAAACAGGAAGAATCGTTGGGGGTAGCCTCGGCGGTGCTGTTGCTACTACTGGTGTTGCCTCTATCCCTTATGTTGGTTGGGTGCTCGCTGGTGCTGCTACGATGATCGGAATGGATCAAGGTGCAGAGATTGGTGGTAACATGGCTGAAGATCTTAATAAGGAATGTTGATGAAAAAATTATTAAAAAAGTATCTCAAGTTAGTTAATAAGATAGAAGAGAGGCATTACTGGCCACTGTTTATATTCTTATCTTTATACTTCGTTATACCATACAGTGAGTTTGTAGTTACTGCACTCATTATATTCTACTTCACGAAAGGAGAGAAACTTCTTCGTAAGGGATACAACCTAGTAACAAAGAAACTACCTGAGTGGGTGACCGTAGGTGGGTCTGTTATCTTCTTCCTTGTGATGCTAGATGATACACTCATGTACTTGTCTGTACTTGCTATTGCATACTACAGTAATAAGAAAGCAAAGGAAATAGCTTCAAAAGATGAAGCATTGCAAGATGATTGATCTTGTGCTATACTACATACCATAACCTAGAAACTAATATGTCCTGTTCAAAAATTCGTAAGCATCTAGAGGCAGCAGAGGAAGAGATTCGGCAAGCACTAACTGCTTCATTAGAAAATAAGCATGAAGAGAATCTCACACTTCTAGTTGATACACTTAACAACGTCAAGGAGTTGCTAATTACTACTCCTATTCGTGGTACAGATAACACAACCGAGTACTACAAGAAGAATGCAGAGCACAACTTTAAGTTGGAGTCTCCTTACATGGATAATAATGTTATCAACTTCCCATCAACTATTCCTGGTATAACAATTGGTGAAACCGATTCAACTACATTTGATTTCTCCACTTCTGATACACTTACTACCAATACACCTTATACAGTAGGTGATGGTATAACAGGTAATATAGATTTAGATCTTCTGAGTACAGATGGTGATATTCATATCGCTGGTGCAATGGCTGATGATACCATTACATTTAATGCAGAAGGATTGATTACTAATGTACCTGATATCAAGATTGATACCAGAGTGGGTGGAGATTTGGATAAACTTGATGAAGTAGTTGATAAGAATAAACATGCACAAGATCTTAATGATCGAGACGGTGAATAATATTACAACCCCCTTCGGGGGGTTTTTTAATGTCTAAATATATAAGATAGTACTATGGCTAGGGTATGTCTAGAGCACGAGTTGATCAAATCGTTAACCAAATTGGAAATGGACCTGTCGAATTTCCTGAAGGTTTAACTGTTTCTTCTGGAAAAACCTTAAGCGTTTTAGGTCCAGTTAAATTAAACAATAGTGTATTAGGAACTGCTGGACAGATAATCAAGGCAGGTGTTAACTCAGAATTGGTGTGGGCAGATTCGGATGCTGTATCGATATCTGCACAGGATGGACCAACTGCAGATAGAAAATTACTTAAGATAACTACTGCTGGATCAGCAAACACTACATCAGTTGTATTAAAAGCAGGTAATAATGTAACACTAACACGTGCTACAGATGAGATAAGAATTGATTCGACATTCGTTAATGATGATACCATCACTAGGTTACAAGCCAGTGGTGGTACTTTAGTATCTGGTGATGTAGTATTTACAGGAAGTGGTGCTACAACAGTAGCACAAACTGGACAAACAATTCAGATAGGATCTACTGATACAACATACACTGCTGGTACAGGCATAACACTTACTGATCAACAGTTCTCTATACCACAGGCAGTTGCAACTACATCTACACCTACCTTTGCTGCTCTAACACTCACTGGTAACATAGGTGCAGTAAATGGAAACTTTAGTGGTGATGTTACAGGTACATGGGCTGGTGGTGTTATATCAATAGCAAATGGTGGTACTGGTAGTTCGACAGCATCATCAGCATTTTTAGCACTAGCACCTACTGTATCATCATCAGCAAACAAGTTTTTAAGAACTGATGGTAGTACTATATTCTGGGATAACCTACCTTCGAGTGGTGGATTTACTCCCTTAACATATGATTTAACTGGTGAAGACGGACCTACTGCTAACACTGCGAAGATAAGATTAACTGATAGTGATAGTAACTACGATGATATCACACTTGCATCAAGTAATGATATTACTATTGGTCGTGTTGGTAACACCATAACTATTGGATCTAACTTCAACAATACAAACCTAACTCAAGAACAGATAGAAGATTTTGTTGCAGGGATGATGGACAACTCCCTCAACACTAACATCACTATCACATATGATGATGCTGCTGGTAAGTTAGCATTCACTGGAAGTGCTGGTGGAGGTGGTTCTGATGGTAACCATACATATGATTTCCAAAGTAGTAGTATCACTGGTGGTGCTGCTCTTGATTTAGTTCCAGGTGGTACTGGTGCTGGTGAAGCCACAGACTCAGTAAATATTAAAGGTGGAAATAACTGTACAGTTGTTAGGGATGGTGGAACTGGTGAGATTACTATCAATGCTACTGATACAGACACTGATACAATAACAAGACTTCAGGTAACTGGACCTGGAACTACTGGTGGTGCATTTGCTTCTGGTGATATTTCAATACAGGCAAGTGGTTCTGTAACATTAGCTCAGTCTGGTACTACACTTGCTATTGGTGCTAGTGATACAAACTCATATGTTAGTCAGGGTTATTATAATGCTGTTAATGGTACTCTATTCTTAGAGAGAACTGATTCTCTTGCTGATGTTGAAGTACCTGTATCAAACTTAGAATCATATTTCAATACCAAGTATGCTAGTCAGTCTGGATTGGTTGATGCTAAGATATCTTCTGCTACTTTCAATACCACTACAGGTGTCCTATCATTAAGTCCTAATGATGGTACTGCTGATGTTACTGTTGATCTTGATGGTCGTTATGTAACATCTGAAGGACCGAATACTTATGTTAGTTCTGGATCATGGACAGATCCAACTAACACACCACCTGGATATCATTCTGGTAGAAAAGTATTACAGTTGAATAGGAATGATTTAACATCATCGATAATAGAAACTGAACCATTCCTAGATTACCTTGATACAATATATGCACCAATTACTTCTGTTGATACTAGGGTTGATTCATTTACTTGGAGTGGTGGAAATCTTTATCTTTCAGTTAGCAATGGGGATACCTATACACACAATATAGATTCTAGGTATGTACGACAGAATGATTATATAGACAATGCAGTATGGGATACCTCTAATGGTGTTCTCACGTTAGCTTATGGACATAATACTCCTGGATCTGGTACTGATAAGACTAGTATTACAGTTGATCTTGATGGTAGATACAGGTTATCAACTACTCAAGACATAGCAATTGCTTCGGTGAATTGGAATGCTAGTACTGGAATGATACAGGCTGTAAAGAATGATAGTAGTGCTACAACTGAAACAAGTCTTGATGGTAGATACTTTGATAGTTTAAGTGTCTCTGGTACAACAGTGACTATGGTGAGAAGCAGTGGTACTAATGCATCATTCAACTTCCCTGCTGAAAGAATTGATGTACCAGATGGTACTAAGATATTATGTTATCAGTCATCAGCACCTACTGGATATGTTAAAGAGACTTCTATTAATGACTATGCTCTTAGGGTAGTTAGTGGTAGTGGTGGTGGAACAGGTAGTGGTAATCCATTCTCCTCAACCTTTACTACTAATATTGATACTGGTGGTAGTGTTGCAAAAGGTTCACTTTCTGCTACAACTGGTGGAACTTGGAGTACATCATGGCCATCAGGTTCTGCTATCAACCATAACTTTGCAGTCAATGGTAGTATCAATGGAAACTTTTCTTCTGGTACAGGTATAGGTGGGTCTGCAAATATTAGTGGTAATGCTAATGCTAACAGTAATATGAACTATAGTATTGCTGGTACTGCTGGTACTTCAAGTTTATCCACAGGAAGTCATGGTATTAGTGGATCACAAGGAGCACAACACTGGCACAACTACTACAGACCAGGTCAATATGGTAATGCTGACCATGATGATGGTACTGTTGTAAGAGGTGAGCAATCACATACCACTGATGGTGCAGGTGGCGGTTCAGGACACTCACATTATATCAACTCAAACTGTGGTATCAGTGGATATACATATGGTGGTAGTGGTAATATATCTGTTAACTCTTCTGGATTATACGTTAATACTAATGGGTTAAATATTAGTGGTGGTGTTAACATTAGTCAAAACGTGACTGGTGCTGTTAGTGGTAGTGCTGATCTACCTGGTGCTCCTCTTATTAGTACAGGTAATGTAGGTATAACTGGAGATCCTTCATATACTGCTGGAACTATTAATATGAACGTACAATACATCGATGTTATTATTTGCAGAAGAGATCCTTCTGGTGGTTAATTATTATGCAATTAAAATCTGGTAATTTTTGTCCTCTCATTGGAAAGGACTGTGTGCAATTTGAATGTAAGTTCTGGTCTCAGATCAAAGGAAAGAATCCACAGACAGGTGCTGAGATAGATGAGTGGGAATGTACTATTAGTATGTTACCCTTCTTAATATTGGAAGCATCACAACAAGCTAGACAGGCTGGTGCTGCTGTTGAATCATTTAGGAATGAGAATGTACAACAGACAGAGAGATTAACTAAGGTCATGCTTCAAGCACAGGAGATTGTACCTGCAATTTTAAAAGAATCTCTAAATAATAACAAAGGTATTATCGAAGAAAGTAAATGAAATTCAGAGTTATGATAGGTCACCTACCTCATGAAGGATTCATCATGCTAGATGATAAACCTACTTATGGACCTTTTAATTTGTTTGGTACATTACCAGAGTTTGAAGGTATCTGGATGGTTGACTATGATGATACAGTTAATCCAGTTAAAAATGATGTTCAGTTAACACCAATAGAGATTGCTACTGGCGGTGTTAAACCAGATAGAGCAACAAGTCTTTCTGCTACTGAAATTACTTGGTGGAAGAACTGGGTAGAAACCACATATCAGCAAGAGTCTGAAAGGAGACAAGCAGTAGAAGACGCAGAGCAACGTGCTGCTGATGAGAGTTTGATAGCAACATTTGGTGATTGGACTCTTAATAATAAGGCAACAAGAGATAATCTTCTCATAAATTCTGATGCATATGAAATGTTAGAACACTTAAAAAGTGCTGGTTGGTCTGAATGGAGACAGTGGTTGAGAGACTTACCAAGTACACATCCAGATCCTTTAACTATTGAGTGGAAAGAACCACCAAGTAATGTTAATAGTTCGGTAAAAAGATCATTTGATAATTGGAAACAAAGAGTTACCTTTACTAAAGAAGTGAAAGAGAAATTATAGTTGCTAAATACCTTTGATGGAGACTATCTAGAGATATATAATGTCCAGAATTAGAGTAGATCAACTCGTAAATCAGAATAGTAGTGGACCTACTCTAGCAGTAGAGGGTCTTAAAATACCATCGACCAAAAACTTAGAGGTCGATGGTTCTATTTTATTGGGAGGAAATCCTGGACTAACTGGTCAGGTTCTTTCTCGTACTGCTAGTGGATTGCAATGGGCATCTGTACCTTTAACAGACAGTAATACTACGTATCTTATTACTGCTAGAGATGGTACTGCTAATGCAGTAACAGACAAGATTATTAAGATAATTGCTAATGGTGGAAGTGACTCTGAAGTAGCACTTGTAGCAGGTAGTAATGTTAATTTAACTAGAGATGGTGATAGGATTACTATCAATTCATCTTTCACTGATACTAATACAGTAACAAGACTTGGTGCTAATGGAGCAAACTATACTGATGGAGATGTTAGTATAGTTGGAACAGGTTCTGCATCTGTAACACAGTCTGGTAGAACTATAACAGTTAATACTACCGACACCAATACAACATACACTGGAATCAATGGTGTAACTATTGATTCTCAGAATAGAATTCAAATAGGTCAGTCAGTAGGAGTAAATGATCCTGTACAGTTCTCACAAATAACTGTAACAGGTAACCTTGTTGTACAGGGAACGACAACATACAATAATGTACAAACTATATCATCAGTAGATAAGTTTATTAAATTAAATGATGTTCTGTTACCAACAGACAGTGCTGCTACTGGTGGTGGTGTTATCCTAAGAGGTGATTCAGATCATAGTATCCTGTGGAGTAATACATTTGATCGTTGGGATACAACAGAGAATTGGAACCTTGCTAACACAAAAGAATATCAGATCAATGGGTCATCGGTACTAAGTCAGACATCTCTAGGACCAAATGTTGTTTCTTCTAGTCTTGCATCAGTTGGTATACTTTCTACTGGTGTTTGGAATGCTGGAACTATAGGTATAGCATATGGTGGTACTGGAGAGACATCTTCTAATGCAGCATTCAATGCTCTAGCACCAGAACAGGCTGCTAATTCTGGTAAGTATTTAACTACAGATGGAAATAATACAAGTTGGTCAGCGATACCTGCTTTGTATAGTGGTTGGACTCTAACTGATGCTGCTAGTACTGCACACATAAGCAGTGCTAGTGTTGTAGAGTTTCGTGGTACTGGAGCAAGTACTGTTCTACTAGACAATGTTAACAAGAGAGTAACAATAGATTCTACAAATACTCAGTACACATATGCTGCAGTAGATGGATCTGTACCTACAGAAAAAGTTATTCGTCTTACTGATAGTGCTAACAACTTACAGGATATAACTATTGCTGCTGGAACAGGTGTTACCTTAACAAAAGTAGCAAACAAGTTAACACTATCTGTTGCACAAGATTTAAGTTCATCTGCTAGTCCAACCTTTGCTGCACTAACAGTAACAGGAACATTGAATGCTGGAAACTATGAAGGTAGTGCAGCAAGCATGGATGGATTGACTGGTGCTACTTCTGGTACTTATGGTAGTTCAAATCTAATACCAGTCATTACAGTTGATGGTAAGGGTAGGATATCAAGTATCTCCACATCTCCAAACACAGGAGCTAATGCTGGTACACCTGCTGCTGGTGGTTCAACAAACTATGTACAGTATAATTCTAGTGGTGGTCTGGCAGGTAGTTCTAAGTTTCAGTTTGAACCTGGTTCTGGTCAGTTAGAACTTACTGGAAAATTTACTGCTGATACTATTGATAGTACTATTCTACAAGGTTCTAATGTTACAGTAGGCAATTACTTAAAATTACCTACCAAGACACCTAGTGAGAGAGATGCTCTTGTAGTACAGAATGGTACTATAGTTTACAATAATAGTAGTAATACTGTAGACATGTATCAGGATGGTACATGGAAGATTGTCGGACCTATTGCTCTAGGTCTCAGTAAGATATCAGAATTGCAAGATGTTTCTACTGCTGTTCCATCAGTGGGAGAAGTATTGAAGTGGAATGGTTCTGCTTGGTCTCCTTCATCTGATGTAGCTGGTTCAGGTGGTGGAGGTGGAGTTAATCTAACTGCTTTCTCAGCATTCACATTAAATCCTAGTGGTAATGGTGAACTAACTTATGATAATACAAGTGGTGTATTTGCATACACACCACCAAATCTATCAGCATATCTAACCAGTTATACAGAGACTGATCCTGTATTCGTTGCATCTGCTGCATATAGTATCACCTCTGCAAATATTACTAACTGGAATGCATCATATCAATGGGGTGATCATAGTAGTCAAGGATATTTAACAACTCTTTCTGCGACTAGCATTGCAGAACTACAGAATGTTTCTAACCAAGCACCTTCAGATGGACAGGTTCTTAAGTGGAGTCAAGCACAAGGTAAGTGGGCTCCTGGTACTGACCTTACTTCTAGTGGTAGTAGTGGTATAGCATTAACAGATCTATCTGTATCAACAGGAACTGCTACTGGTGGAGGTGCATTGACTTATGATAATACCAATGGAACATTCTCTTTCACACCTGCTGCAGTATTCTCTGGATCTTATAATGATCTAACAGACACACCAACAATATTTGATGGTACTTGGGCATCCTTGAGTGGTAAACCATCCTTTGCTACTGTTGCTACTAGTGGATCTTATAATGATCTAAGTAACAGACCATCTCTAGTTACAGAACTCAATCATCTTAGTGATGTTGATACCACTGGTGCTGCAAATGGTAAGATACTCAAGCACAATGGAACCTCTTGGGAGATAGCAGATGATACTGGTGGTATTGATAATGTTGTAGAGGATACAACACCACAATTAGGTGGTAACTTAGATCTTGCTGGTAATAATATAACTGGTACAGGTGCTATAGATGCTGTTGGTAATGTTAAAGGAACTACTATCACTAGTGGTGCTGTAACATTTACAGGACTAGACGGTACGCCAGGTCAAGTCCTTACCACAAACGGATCGGGTGCTGCTACATGGACAACTGTAAGTTCTGGATCTACTACAGGTAACCTTAATGATGTTACAACCAATGGTGCTACCACTGCTAATTCAATTACAGTTGGTGGTTTAGATCTCACCTCTACTAACCATAAGATTAGAATAGGTGCTTCTAATACATTCCAGATTTATCATGATGGAACAAGTGATAGGATTCTTACCAGTGGTGCTGACCTAAAAATATCAACAACAAATACTGACCTACTATTAGAATCTACTGGTGGTACAGTTAAGATAAATGATTTAGCACACTTCAGTACCACTAATGTTGAATTGTATCACTCTTACGGTTCATCCAAGAAATTTGAAACTACTACTACTGGAGTAAAGGTAACAGGATTATTAAATGTAACTGGAACTAATACTGGTAAGACTATCCAAATTAATGGAACTGATCTGGATATTACTCACTTAGCAAATGTATCTTCTACTGCACCTAGTGATGGACAAGTTCTTAAATGGAACAATGCAAATAGTGAATGGGAACCTGGTACTGATAACGTAGGTACTAGTAGTAGTGGTATTCAGTTAACAGATCTATCTGTATCAACAGGAACTGCTAGTGGTGGTGGATCATTAACTTATAACGATGCTAATGGAACATTTACTTTCCAACCAGCAGTAGTTGGTGAAACTGATACACTTGCATCTGTAACTGCTAGAGGTGCTACAACAACTTCTCAGATTGCTGTTAATGGATTACTTTCTGCCGATGATATAAAAGCGAATCTTAATTGTGCATTAAGATTAGGTTCAACTGCTCCAGGTGCTACAGGTGATTTTGTTATCGTTCATAATGGAGGAGCAAACGTAATTGAATCTCCTAACGGAGATAACTTACTTATCAAGGGTGCTAGTAGTGCTACTAGAGCAACCTTTAATGAGGCAGGTTCAGTTGAGTTGTACCATTCAGGAACGAAGAAGGTAGAGACTACGGCGACAGGAATTTCAGTTAGTGGATCAGTATCTGCTACTGGTGGTAGTTCTCCTCAATGGAATACAGCATATGGTTGGGGTGACCATTCAGTTGCTGGATATCTAACATCATTTACTGAAGCAGACACATTAACTACTGTTACTGGACGTGGTTCTACTACTACAAATGCTATTACTGTTGGTGGTAATGGTACTACAGGTGGTGTGAGTCTCTCTGATGGTATCATCTCATTGAGAACAGGCACTGGAAACGTGGCATCTATTGACCTCTATTGTGAGGTTAACAATGCACACAAGGTAAGTATAAAAGCACCAGCACATAGTAACTTTAGTGGTAATGTTAACTTTACTTTACCAGGAAGCAACGGGACTAATGGATATCTCTTGTCCACAGATGGATCTGGTAACACAAGTTGGGTACAACAGGCATCATTCTCTGAGACTGATACACTTCATAGTGTTACAACCAGAAACGGTGCAACCTCAAACCCTTGTTCATTTGGTAAGTTAATTGTTTATGCTGGTACTGTTGCTAGTGAACTAGAATTACATACCGATAATAACAATCAATATTCAGCAACAATAAAAACTCCAGCAGCATCATTGATGTCTGGTAGCACAACCTTTGTACTACCACCAACCAACGGATCTGCTAACCAAGTTCTTATTAGTGATGGATATGGTAATACATCTTGGTCAACTCTATCAGGTGGAGGAGGTGGTAGTAGTGTTACTGTTAATGATGTAGCACCTGGATCACCTAGCAGTGGAGATCTCTGGTGGAACTCTAACGCTGGTCAGTTAAAGATATACTATCAAGATGGTGATAGTAATCAATGGGTTGATGCTGCTGGTGGTGGTGCTGGAGGAGCTGGTGGTGTAACAGTATATACTGGTGTAGCAAACTATCCTTCTGCCTCAACGATGGAAGGACAACTAGCATATGCAGATGATATTAATGCATTACACATTTCTGATGGTAGTAGTTGGACAAACAATAGAATAGTTACTACAACTAATGCATCATCTTCTGACTTTGATACGTTGATGAGTAGTTATGAGAAGACATATACCCTCTCTATAAATGCTCACACTGCTGGTAGTTCAACAGAGAATGATGCTAGAAAGATTATCAAGTTGGTAGATGATAGTTCTACTGATGCAGGTAAGTTTACTCTTAATGTTGGTACTGGTTTAACAACAGCACTTACTACAGATACATGGAGTAATTCATCTTTAGATCTAAGTTTAGATTTACAGAATGTCCATAACTATACTTTAAGTTCAGAGGTTAATGCTGGAACTAACTCTACTGATCTGAAGATACAAGATTCTGTTAGAGGTATTAGTAATAATATTAAATTTGCTGGTGCTGATGGTCTTAGTATTGAGAGAACAGATGCTAACACAATAACCTTTAGACAGGGTGGTACTAGTGTTACTCAGTACACCGATGCTATGGCTAAGGATGCTGCATGGAATGCTATAAACGGTGGTACTCATACCAATATTACATGGCAGTATGATAGTGTTAACAAGTTTATTAGTGGTACTGCTACTGGTAGTGGAGGTGGAGGTGGATACACCTATACATTAACTGGTAGAAACACAACCAGTTCTAATGCATTCCTTGATCTAACAGATAATGCTACCCCAACCCCAACTGTTAATAGTATAGAATTTACTGGTAGTGGTGGAACGGATGTTGCATGGGATAGTGCTAACAATAAGATCACCATTAACAGTGAAGCATATGAAGTAGGAGCTAATGCTACTGCTAGTGGTGGTGGAGGTTTATCATTAACTGGTAAGACATTTACATACACACCACCTGCACTAGGAAGTTTCCTAACATCTGTACCTATTGCAACAGCATCTGCTGTTGGTGGTGTTAAGCAAGGTGCTAACTGTACTATACAAGCTGATGGTACTTTAGATGTTACTCAAGGATCTTATACACTACCTACTGCTGGTGTTACTGCTAGTGGTACTAAAGGTGGTGTTAAGGTTGATGGAACTACCATTACTATTGATGGTAATGGAGTCATCAGTTCATCAGGTGGATCAACAACACCTTCTATTGGTGATGTTAATGCAACCTCAACAACTATTGCTAATGATGCACGTGGTGACCTAACAATTGTAGGACATAAAGGGTATGTTCTTTACAAGGTAAATTCATCACATGAAGCTTGGATAAGATTGTATGTTGATGATGCTACTAGACAACTCGATATCAATAGAAGTGAAGGTGAAGATCCAGCACCAGGTAGCGGTGTGATAGCAGAGGTTAGAACTTCTGCAGCAAATCAGGATGTTCTTATAACACCAGGTGTTATGGGATTCAATAATGATGATCCAAGGACAGAAAACATATACGTTTCAATAAATAATAGAAGCGGTTCATCTGCCACCATAACAGTGACCCTAACAGTTCTTAAAATAGGAGAGTAGTACGATGGCTGTAACTGCTGGTACAGTAAATGTAAACAACGATAACACTGGATGGACTAGTGCAGATGTAATGACTGCACTCGAAACAGTCTTTAGTAATTTGGGTATGCATGGGGGAACATCAAAGACTGGCGTTCCTATTTGCTGTAAGTGGCCAGGTCAAACAGACTCTCAACCAGCACAAACACAATGTAATTCTATAGTAAGTAACTCACATCCATCTAGTACAGAGTTTGCTCATGCTGGTAAAAATGATGCCCCTTGGGATAATAACAGAGCAGAAAGAAAGTTTGAAGCAAGTGCTAATGGTACTACTTCATATTATATGCAAGAGACTTGGCAACCTACTAGTGTTAATGCTTCTACTGATACTATAACAGTTCCTTACAATCGTGTACTAGCAACAGCAACACCACTTGTTTTCATTCCTAGTGGTGGTACTTCTGATAATGTAATTGGTGGACTATCATTAAATCAGACTGTCTATGTTATTCGTGTTAGTCCTACTGAGATAAAGGTAGCATTAAACGAAACTGATGCTAACAATAACCAACCAATTACATTAACTGGTGCTCCTGTTAATGGATGGGGATCTACCACTAAGTTCTGGACACCACAAGCAAGTTCAGAGAACATTGAAATTGTAACCTATCAAGGAGATACTCTAAGTTTTAATGTAGATGCTACTGGACTAAACATATGTGATGGTACTTCATACGTTGGTAATAAAACTTTAGATCAGGCCAATGAATCTTCCTTAACAGTAGGACCTAAGAGTAACAGTGGGTGGTTCAGTAATAATGGTACAACTTCATTCACTTGGAACACTGGTTATTGGATACAGTCCGAGGACAATTCTGATATAGAAAGTTTCGACAAACCAGACACTTTTCATCAGGGTAATGTACAACAACTTGGTTACGGTATTAGTAATACTGATAGAGAAGGTTTAGTTACTAATGGTGGTCCTAGAGTAGTACAGTATTGTTATGCTAGTGCTAACACATCTGCTATGAAAGGAACTATCACAGTCCTACCTAAGTATAGTTATTATGTTTATTGGAATTCTTATTGGAAGTATACTGTTCCAGGTACTGTGACTGGTGGCGGTGGTTCTGGTAAGGATTTGAAGTTAAGAATCTATCGTTGGTCTTCAGATAGTAGTACTAGTTACAGAGGTAGGATATCTTACATAGAGATTGCTAATGTTACTGATGGTTGGACTGCTGGAGCAACATTTACTATTCCAGGTGATAAAGTTGGTTGTGAACATGCAACTACACCATCAGATTATAATATAGAATTTGGAACCAATACAGATGAAACTTCTACTGATGCTGGTGATGGTATCTGTAGTATTGTAACAACAAACTATGGTTCTGGTTCTACTTTCTTCCAGAAGAATGATAATGGTCATTACGCTGTCTTAAAGATGCGTCATGATGCTTCTAAGAAATATAGAGATAGTTACTACAACTTTTTTATTGATAGATCAACTCCATACAGGATGTGTGTGAAGTCTGGTGCATACTGGGAGACTATGAATACTTTAGGAACCAATGCTAATCCACCAAACCAGTATTTCAACGATGAAAGTTTCAGAGGGTTCTATGGTTTCTTTGATGGTATCATTGGTAACAATGCTGCAGGTAGTCCAGGTATAGATCCAAATGATACCAATCATATGTACAGACATAGTTATTGTACATCTGGTACTCCTACAGATTATCGATTGAGAATTAAATATTGGAGAGCACAGTCACCACAAGATGATACGTTTGCTGTGATATCTTTTGTTCAAGTTATCAATGATAAACTCGAAACTTTCTTTACATTCTCATTACCTGCTGCTGGATTTGGAGTTACTACTCCAGGTGTAGATCTAGATCATTTGTATCATGGTAACATTGTACGATACACACCTAGTACATCTAATAGTTCCAACCAAGCAAGAGCTATTGAAGTTGAGATGTCTATCCCTCAGTATATGAATGGTACTTCTCAACCATTAGACGAAAATATTGCTTGGTATACTCGTACTGGTGATAGTTGTTATGGTTATCTAAGAAATGATGGTAGCAATCCTAGCTTCCAAATAAGTGATAGATGGTGTGCTAATATTAATACTCCTAACTATGAACCTGATCATGATATACTAACCTACTATAGGAATGCAGACTATGATGGTATATCTGGAACACAAGATTACTATAGACCTATTAAAGGCATACCTCTTCTTAATGTTTTTGCACCATGTCCATATTATATGCCTGATGATTATGTAATGATACAGGTAGGAGCTGCACCAGGTCTGACTGAGTTTAGGACAGGTGATACTGTTACTGTTAGTGGAGGTGAAGTTTACACAGTTATTACATCAAGTATTGATAATTCAGTGACAGGATTGGATGGTGTGACTAGTGGTTCTTCTATTGGTATGTTGTTCTGTGCGAGGACTACTTAATGGCTAATCATCAAGGACCTACCGTCACTGCTCATACAATGAACGATCAGTCTACGAGATTGAAGCAAACTTCTGCTACTCAGTTAGCATCTTCTATGTTTAGTTCTGCTTTACATGGAACTGGTCAGATTACTAATCATGATTGGACTGATCTTAAATTCAACCAACCAACTGGTATTGAAGGTGGTTCTGACGCACGTATTAAGAAAGGTATAGAGAGACCTGTTTATGGTCAGCAATACCCTCGTGGATACTACAATAAATAACCCAAGGGGTCAGGTATAAATGGCAATAAATTTTCCTAACAGTCCTAGTGTAAATGAAACTCATACCCATAGTGGTAAGGAGTGGAAGTGGAATGGTTCGTCTTGGGTTCTAAGTACAAATGCAAGCAGTTATACTTTACCTATTGCTACTGGTATTGCTCTCGGTGGTATTAAGGTAGGTAGTAGATTATCAATCGATTCTGGTACAGGTGTCTTAGATGCAGACGTACAGGGTGGTACTACAACATTCATTGGACTAACTGATACTCCTAGTTCATTAACTGCTGGACAGTATCTAAAGGTTAATGCAGGTGCTACTGCTCTTGAGTATGTTGATAATACATTTACTAATCTAACTGATACACCTGCATCTATGACTGCTGGTAAATGGTTGAAGGTGAATGCAGGTGGTACTGCTTTAGAAGAGACTGATGCTCCTAGTGCAGGTGTAACTGTATCTGATGCTGCTCCTAGTACACCTAGTAATGGAGACTTGTGGTTCAAGTCTGATGAAGCTGTATTGAAAGTCAGGTATGAAGATGGTAGTAGCAACCAGTGGGTTGATGCTTTACCTATGGGTAACAGTACTGGTGCTGGTGGTGCTTCTGTAACTATTGCTGATGCTGCACCTACTAGTCCTAGTGCTGGTGATATGTGGTGGGATTCTGATGATGGTAGGTTAAAGATATACTATACTGATGCAACACCAGATTCTCAATGGGTAGATGCTAGTCCATTGGGAGGTTCTTCTATTGCCAATGCAACTACTAATGGATCTAATGCATTAACCGCAACAACCAGTACATCTGGTGCGAATGCTAATGCTATTGAAATAAAGACTGATAACAATACTGCTGCAGCAATTCGTTGGAGATTTACACCTCCAGGTCATTTCATACCATATGCTAATGCACAATATGATATAGGTAGTGCAGAGTATAAGGTAAGACATTTATTCTTATCAGACAACAGTCTTAAGTTTGTTGATGATAATAATACAGAACATGCACTGAGTGTTAGCAATAATAAACTACACTACGAAGGCAAAGAAGTCCTAGCAAACTGTGTATTTACTGGCCTAGATAATAATCATACCATTAAATATAATGGTACGAACTGGGTCAATGCTGCACCAGAGGCTCCATCATCACCAGCATTTCAATCTAATTGGAGGATACCTCTATAATGGCTACAGTATTAACAGGTAGTGGGAATCTAACTCACACTAATAACTCAGGTGGTAATCAGAGGGTCATGGATTAGGTACAGCATATTATCTTGCAAAAGAACTAAAGTAAGCGAATTTAGAGTCACAAATAGAGGCGGAAAAGGAATTATAAGTATAGTTAATTCCTCAAGAAATGGAAATATATCTTCTTCTTTTCCAG
>PYIK01268969.1_pt1 | contig 18320 bp, 25 predicted proteins | sample 3578011 | NCBI WGS metagenome assembly PYIK01 (sample SAMN08408022, study PRJNA431606) | Marine metagenome isolate SA_KN192-05_S13_70m, whole genome shotgun... | biome: marine; feature: oceanic pelagic zone; material: water; isolation source: 70 m water sample, 0.2-0.8 um fraction ... | reverse complement strand
GCGAGAGTACACGCAGAGGATCTCGAGGGAGATTCAATAACATATTCAATCACGGCAGGTAACACCGGCAACAAATTTCAAATCAACTCATCAACGGGTCTGATAGAGACATACACGGCACTGGATTACGAGACAACCAGTTCATACACACTAACAATCACAGCGACTGATGAGCATAGTGCAACCGACACGACAACAATAACAGTGAACGTGACTGATGACACATCAGACAATAGTTTCACACAAGGCATAAGCAACACCTCTATAGATGCCTGGGGAGCAAGATACTCTCAGGACATGGTGTTGAACAACGCATGGGCGGAAGGCAAGATTTTGGCGTTGCATGGTGACAGAAGTATTAGTGGAAGTGGTCAAGCGGGTGGCAAACTGGATGATTTGTTCACTGTCACGTATGACTCAGACTCTAATGGTAACTGGGTGGAAAATTCACTGAAATATGGTTCACAGTTCTCACAGATCTGGGACTTCAACTGGAACACTCGTATCAACAACAACAGTTCTTTGACAGACGCCTGGAAGGCATACTTGATGTCAGGAGGTTCTCTGGTGTCCATCACGGAACACTATTATTGGGACAATCAAAGAAATCAGGACCAGGAAGATTTCATCAACATCATTGACACCACGTCATCCACCAACACAGGAATGATAAATGGTACGGGCAATGGTAGTCAGAGTATACAAGCAGAATACAGGGCCTGGAGCAACATCGACAGTGTGTTGACTGCAACTGTGGGAGGATCCACATCAACCTATCACAAGGAATTCATGGGTAGGGGAGATCTAGTTTCCACAACCGGTGACGGCAATGAGGGTGCGATAGCGGAATGGAGCAGAGAGGACACGGAAGCGGAATACACAGGAGCATTCCTTGCCTGGGGTGACATAGACGGTCACAGTAGTTCCAGTTACATCGGAAGTACAGATCACCACAAGGAAATTGCCACATGGCTTCAGGAACAGAACGAAGACGCAATGACAGAATCCGACGGTGCAGGCATAGTGGTGGACTCGGAATTCATTCCAATATTCGGAGACTCATATGGCACAGCAACGCACACCGCACAGAACGACATCACCGCTGTCGAGGCCATACACCTGGGCAACAACGTGTACATCGGTGGTGGTATGGACCACATCGACCTTGTGTGGGATGACTCGGCGGACGCCGCATACTGGGCCTTCAACGCAGACATGGACAACGGAGCCACACCAACACAGGCTGATGACCACTATGGTGTGATAGGATACGATGCGGACGGTGACGGTGATCTTTGGGAGACCACTGACACTTTCAATCTGGACAAGATCAAGATCCTGGATGACTCAGAGGACTACCTGTGGCAAGACTCAGATGCTTCACACAATTACTATTTCAAAGTGACACCGGTCACATACAACAGTGGCAGTTGGGCAGTGGAGACCAGCAACACAGTCACAGTCGGATACACCACAAACTACAACGGATATCTTGACCTAAGTTCCAACACGGATTTTGATGACATCAACTACGCATTGATCGAAACAGAGTCAGCATTGATATCAGAAGTGGTGGTGACAGCATAATTGGTAAATATGGTAATATAATGAAGAAACTCGTACATTACATTTTGATAGGAATAATGCTGAACTGGAACGTGGCCGTGTTCGCGGAAACGGATCAAGGTTGTGCTAATTGGGAAGTTATTGAAGAAACAGACAAGTACATACAAGAGTCGTGTGCTGACGCCGGCAAGATTCAGGCCAGGATCCGGAGCAAACCTGTCGAAGGACTGAACATAATTGTTGTTGAATCTCCTGAAGAGAAGAAACAAAATCCTATAAAGAAATTCAAAGACAAAGTTGAGGAGACCGACAAAGCCACGGCCAAGGTGGAGAAGATAGAAAAGATTGAAAAGGAAGTTATCGTAACAGAAAACAAAGTCAAGGAACTGAAAGAAGAAAAAAATGTTGCTGAAAAAGTTGAAGAGAAAGTAAGCAAAGCAATAGAGGAAAAGAAACTTGCCGAGACACCTGTCGAGGACACAGCGAAGCCGGAAGTCAAAAAAGAGATCGCTAAAGTTGAAGAAGACGAACAGGCCGATGAAAAACTTGTTGAACAAGCCACTAAAAAAGAATGGGCAGATGTTGATGCAGAGCAAAAAATCACATGGATGCAGTTCCATGAATTGCTTCCTCGACTTATAGTTGAAAATGAAAAAATAAAAGCGGCGGAACTTGACTACGAGGCCGCTGTTGAATCTCTTAAATCAGAATACACAGCATACTATCCACAGGTCACAATATCAGTGGGTAATAATTGGGAAGATGATAGAACACCTGCAAAAGGAACTTATCCTAACAACACAATCACACATGACTCCAAACAGGGCATACAAAAGTCAATAACAATAACACAGATGATTTGGGACGCAGGCAGGACCACTGCGATGATTGACAAGGCAAAGGCAACCGCTCAACAGGCACATTACAGGTTAGAACTTGTCAAAGAAGATGTTGTGATTGAGGCCATTAACGCATGGTTGAATCTACAGAAGGCTTACAACACACATGAAGCCAACAAGAAAATTGAAGCAAATGCAAAAATAACTTTGATGATGACAATAGAAAAAGTCAAAAAGGGTGAAGGTTCTAAATTGGAACAACTACAGATAGAACAACAGTACAGAACTTACCAAACACTGTCAATGACAAGTAGGCTTGGGTTGGATAGTGCGATACAGAGATTTCAAAATGTATGGAGATGGAAACCTCACAACATCGCAGAGATGCCATCACCATTAGCAGATGCTTTAGGTATAATTCCTATGCAGGGAACCGCGGTAACAAACAACACAACATTACGTATTGCCAGCATGGACATCACAATAGCACAGGAGCAGTTAAATTTTGACCGTGCTGAATTCAAACCAAGGATCGACGGCAAACTTTCTTATACTGAAAAAGACGGAGAACTGGCAGGAGGTTATGACACCAGTGACTCACAGAAGGAAGAATATAGGGCAGATATCACAATGACCTGGAAGATTTTTAACTTCAAGAACAGGCACATGACAAACGCTGATCATAATAGGTTGAACGCGGCAAAATTTAGATACACGGACGTGCTACGAACAACGCAGGAGCAGTTTGACAATGCATGGAACAATTATGTGCTGGTTGAAAAGAATCTTGAAACACTGAAAAGAACAGTGGAGATCAACGATGAGATGTACAAACTGACACTGGCAGACTTCCAGGCAGGTAACTCACCGATAATGGCGGTGTTTGGTATGAAGACAGCACACATCATGAGTGAAGTCGCCTACCAGAACGCACAGATTGACCTACAGATTGCAAGGTACCAACTGCACAAGGTACTTGGTCTTGTAGACCCAATACTCAAGTAATCAAAAACATTAAATACACACATAATGAAAAGTCTTATCCGACATCTATCCAAGGAACCTGGCACAGCGTCAATGCTGTTTACCAGCAGTTTCATAATTGGTATCTGTGCATTGGCACCAGCATTGTTCGTGATAATCGTATTGAACAAGTATCTAACATCAGGCGTCACGGCCACATTGATAAGCCTCTCCATTGGGGCAGTGTTGGCGATAGCATTTGAGTTCACTTTTAGGCAGAACAGAGGCAAAATGATGACCGCTTTCAACCAACGTGTGTATGATCCGCTGTTGAAAGCATTCGGAGAAAAATTTAGAACAGCAGGACAACTAACGGCCCAGCAGTATAAAAAATTAGACGGTGCTGGGACAATGGTTCAAAATATGAGACATTCCTCAATGACCAGTTGGATATTGGATTGGCCATTTGTTTTATTATTTTTGGTTGTGTTGCTGTACATAAACTGGGCGGCATCCATAATCACTGCCATATTCATGTTGATCATGTATTTCTTAATCACATGGAAAAGAAACGTGTCCATGTCACAGGACACACAGAGCAACATAGAAATATTTTTGAATGGCTTACAGACGATAGTAATAATGTCAGTTGGTGCAATAATGATTATGGCAGGTACGCTTGACATAGGATTGTTGATTGGTTCAAACATATTGGCCGCGAGAGCATTACAAGGAACCAGCAAATACGCCAAGGCGACCGAATTCTTAAAACAGCGTGATCTAGCAGTGGGGGAAATAGTAAATTATGTCAAAGGCAAGTAACAGATTCTTTTTTGCTATTACAACTTTGTTTGTTATAATCTTTTTGTGGACGGCATTGGCAAAAGTGGACATAACGACTCAAGCAGTTGGAATTGTCGTTCCTGAGAAAAACATCACGAAACTAGGCACAATGGTCACAGGAGAAATTGTTGCCGTGAATTACAAACAGGGCGATGTTGTTAAGAAAGGTGATGTGATAATCACAATCAATCCTGGAGTTGGATATGAACCGAGACACATTATTGCAAACATAGACGGTCGTATACAAGAATTAACTTACAGGAACCCAGGTTCTGTTGTAAAACAAGGAGACGGACTTGCTATACTTGTGCCTTTGGATCAAAAACTGATAGTCAATGGAAGGCTGTTGGTCAAAGACAGAGGTTATATAACAGTTGGTATGGAAGCAAAAATAAGACTTGCTAATCAAGACCAATTAAAATTTGATTCGATCAATGCAAAAATAACATCCATATCTCCAGATGCTGTGCAGTCTGACAGTGCCGCATGGTATGACATAGAATTAGAAATAGAAAAAGAATTTTTCACAAGTGGTGAAACCACGTACAATCTTGTGCCTGGTATTCATGTGTACGTGTTTATATTGACAGGTGAGAGGACTGTGTTGAGTTACATAACAACACCTTTCCACAATGGCGTTGGACAGGCACTACAGGAAAGATAGAATGGAAGAACAAAAGAAACTGACAATCAGAGAAAGATGGCGTAAGGCCATGACAGCAGACAACATTGTTGACTTCAGTGTTGACATGTTCCTGATATTTTTTGATGTGTTGAGTTCTCCAATACTAATCGTTATGAGATTGGTGCGTTGGGTAATAAACAAGTTTTTTGTCAAGCACATAAAAAGTTTCATAAAAGGTATAGTGCATTGGTTCATGGACCACAGGGTAAAACGTTTGGCCAGAGGACAGAACATATTTAGGTACTACTGGTGGTTGTGGTTACTCAGTCCAATAATACTTGTCGTATTGATGCTAGGTGGTGCATTGTTCTTTGGATTGTGGGAAGGATTGAACATAGGTTTTGAAGTGTTCGAACAAGAAGTAAAATAATGAAAATATTCACAAGCATATGGATGGTCATTGTGTTTGCTGTCGTGCTGACCGGTATCAGGATAGACAACAGTGATACTGTAAAAACTTTGCGATATAAGACCTGGGACAAGTTCCAAACAATACAACCACGAGAGGTAGTTAGTGATTCTGTCACTGTCGTTAATATCACAGAAAGTGATTTAAAAACATACGGACAATGGCCATGGCCTAGGCATGTGATGGCAATGTTACACGCCAAGATAGCAGATGCCGGAGCAATAATTGTGAACTATAACATATTGTTCGCTGAAGCAGACAGAATGAGTGGCGTAGAATATTTGAAGTCAATGCCCATGACAAATGAACTGCGAGAACAACTGGGACAAACATTATTGGACACAGATGCAGTTTTCTCAACAGTGCTTCGAGAATCCAAACGAGCAGTGCTGATGATGAGTGTGAAAAATGAAGTAGGTGTAGAACTGCCCAGCACAACACAGATAATTGAAAAAGGCAATGTCAAACCATGGCTGTACGAGTACGGTGGCATTGTATCTCCACACTCTAAGGTTTCAGCAGGAGCATCAGGTATGGGAGTTAATGTTACATCTCCAGAACCAGATGCTGTGGTTAGAAAGATGCCTGTGCTTATTAGAATCAACGGAAAAATTTATCCCAGCATGATACTAGAAAATGTAAGAATGTTAAACAATTCAAAAAGAATCAAAGTCATAGCAAAAGAACACGGAATAGATGAAGTGCTAGTGAGCAAGAAGGCAGGTATACCAGTGAACCATAATGCAGAAATGTATATCAATTATGCAGACCCAGGGAAATATGTAAACATGTCTGCAACGGATGTAATCACAGACAACTTTGATGAAAACAAAATAAAAAATAGAATTGTTGTTGTTGGATTAGATGCGGCAGGATTGAGTGTGTTGAAATACACACCACATGGACTAATGACAGATCAAAATATTACTGCCCAAGCATTGGATACATTGTTAACAGGCAAGTATCTTGTTAGAACGCCACAAGCAGACACATATGAAATTGTGTTTCTAGCATTTCTCCTGTTACTATTAATACTCGTACTGCCAAGAACAAGTGTGCTTCTAGCAGTGCCTCTATTGTTGTTTGTTGAAATGGGCGTTGCCTATGGATCATTCCTCGCATACACAAACAAAGGATTCTTAGTTGATCCATCATGGATAATGCTGTCTGTGTTTTTGATTTGGTCTCATTCTGTGTACAACAACTTTGCCACGCAGAGCAGACTACGACAGCAAATTAAAAAACAATTTGAACACTATCTTGATCCCGGCATGGTCAAGAAATTACAGAAAGATCCTAGCCTATTGAAGTTGGGAGGTGAAACAAGGACAATGACTTTCTTGTTCTGTGACATCAGAGGCTTCACACCTATCAGTGAGAAGTACAAAGGCAATCCTGCAGGACTTACAAAACTTATCAATAGGTTCCTGACACGCATGACGGATGTCATAATCTCAAATGGTGGGACCATAGACAAGTTCATGGGTGACTGTATCATGGCATTCTGGAACGCACCCATTGAAAATGTAAAACACAGGGAGATGGCAGTCAAAAGTGCTAAGGAGATGACACTTGCACTGGCTGAATTGAATAAAGACCTTGAAGCGGAAGGACTTCCACAGATCAACATAGGAATAGGTATTAACACAGGTCACGCATTGGTTGGTAACATGGGATCGCAACAAAGATTTGATTATTCTGTGATTGGTGATGCGGTGAACCTTGCAAGTAGACTTGAAAGTTCTAGCAAAACTCTAGGAAAGACCATTGTGATTGGTCAAGACACACTTCATTCTATTGAATCAGAATATTCATTTGATTACATTGACAGCATCACTGTAAAAGGAAAGTCAGAAGCCGTAAAAGTATACACCATAAAGGATTAATTTTTACCAGAACAAATTCACTATTAAATAATGGTGATGTACATTACCGATCCAGAATACGATTTCTGGCCATGGACATGGTATCATGATCAGAAAGAATGTAAAAGCATAGAAGACCTGATAAAAGCCTGGAAAACCATTGAACCTGGCAATGACCCAGTGTTCGATCCACGTAGACATCAGCACAGAAACAGTGCTGGCAATAATAAAATTACAAACATCGCAAAACACATCAAGTGTCATACCCATGATGTAGATATTACAGACAAAATACAATTAGTTGATTACAAAGTTTACGCACTTGAAAAGTTTGACAAACAAATGCAAAAGATTGTTAACAAACATAAAAAAATTTGTGTTGGATTGAGTGGGGGTATAGATAGCACAATGACCCTTAGTTGGCTTAAGAAAAATAAAGTTGACTTTGAAAGTTTCGTTGTTCGGGGAGATCCATGGAGGGGATATCTTAATAAAATTACTGAATCAAATGCAATAGAAATGTCTAAATTATTAGGGGTTACTAATCACGTCATAGACTTTAACAAAACAAGTTATGACAAACACGCTATGATTAAACAATACTGCACAGCAGAGCAATATGATATACCTTGCATTAGTTTGGTTACACAACCACCGGCGAGTATGTATCTAAGGGAAAAGACTTTTGATGCCATGATAGTGGCACCGGTTGGAACTGACGATTTGTTCTTGCACAGGGTAAACAGTTGGTGTAGATTTATTCCTGAAAAAATGTTAAAAATTTGTAAAACATTCAATATGCCTTTGGATTACATCACTGACTACGGCTACAAGATGGGAGGTTTTGCTCCCGGTTGGCTGGACAAGATGGACTGGAACGCCGGCATACAGACAATGCACGGATGGGAAGATGACCTATTATTCCAAATGTACAAAGGACGTATCTGTTCACCAGCCACGTCACAGGAATGGTACGAAATGTGGCACAAGATAGATGATAAAAGTTGTGATAACACACAGTTACAGGACATTATGGGAGTTGGTTGGTTGAAAAAACAGATAGCAGAGTGGGTAGGTGATGATGTTGTAGGATTGATAAAAGGTGTGACCTGCACTGAGAATTACTACAGTCCAGACACTGCAAACAAAAAATACATTTTAAGCGAGTGTAATCGTTGGATGAACTATTACAAACAATACAAAAACCCAACACAACAACTTTATTGGAAATCCGCGGTGGAAATAATCAGTGCATGGGATAAAGTCAGTCCTGATGTGGTGCAGTCGATCCATACTCTAAACTGGCTAGAAAAAAATAGTTAAATACATACATAATGAGTTTTTGGAAATTAGTTGCTGACCTAGGATTACCCATTGCCGCGACTGTTGGTATGGGTGTGTTTATACTTTTTATTATCAAGTATATTTTGAACGGCATAGTAGGATCGATAAAATTTATTGAGAGTGTTATCACCCAACTTGACAACAGGGTCAAAACAATGAATAACGATATTTTAAAAATAGATCAAGAAGTTTCTGAACAACTTGGTATCCCGATAGATACCGATAGGGTGGCCAGGGCTGACGGAAAAACTGATGCGAGGAAAGATTAATGGATTTAGTTGCAATGATAAACGATTATGGCTTTCCGACTGTGGCTGTTTTCTTCTTGGCATATTTCATCTACTTTCTATGGAAGTTTATAACCACGGAAATAACTCCTAAGTTGAGCTCAACTTCGACTACCTTGATCGCTCTTATAGATCGAGTGCGTATGTTAGACAATGACTTGATTAGGCTGAGAACTAAAGTGCGTACTTTCCGACAGCAACGCAAGAAGTAGTCAGATAACTTTACAACTTTTCCATTTAAATATTTGTATGAAATTCCTTATGCTTATGATCATATGTTTTGCCGAAGATGCCTGCCAGGCGGTGTTCGACTACACCAAATTCGATACCTACGACCAGTGTATGGCACAGGCTGTTCCGATCAGCTCATACATGAAAGACACATATGTGACATCAGCAGGGGAGATACATTGTTTGAGTGAGGATGACTGGGCCGAATACAAATTATTCATAGACAATGGCGGAATTCCAGTGTTAAGTTTTGATCCTGATCCGATATCTGACGTCTAATTGACATTACCAAATTTCCATAGTATAATTAGGACATGCAACACACCTATGTTTACAATCGATATACAGCCGAGCAGGTAAAAGCGATGCAGTCTGCGGACGGTCCAAGCCAAACTTTCCAAGACGTTCTTGATCAAGACGAAATTAAATTTTTACAGACCGAGATCAAAAAAGTAGATTATCCTGAAGTTGGAAAGACAAGCAAGTATGCAGGTGCCAGTTATAATGATCCACAGGGGAAAATAATAAAAGAAATTTTCGATTCAAAACTTAAAAACATAATAGGAGATCATGAACTGGATTTCTATGCCTGGCAAGAAGCGATCAAACCATGGAAAGCACACGCCGACCTTAGATGGTACAAAGACAGGATACCTTACAAAGTGATTCTTTTCCCTATTGATGTGATCAGTGACCAAGATTCCTGGAAGGAAACATATACAATCGCTTTCAAACAGAGAAACTATCTGGAGGACAATGCAAACAAAGGCGAAGCAGAAAAAGGTAATTCGGACCAAAGCACCTGGAAGCGTCCGTGTGAAAGGCCAGGCACACACAATCTAGTTACCGGCTACACGATATCAACAGAACAGCATGAAAAATTTTTCAGTCACATGCCTTACGAATTTATGGAAGGTCTTGAAATAGACAACATTTATAAATGGACTCCGGGCAGTTGCGTCACTTGGGATCAAAATGCTTTACACTGTGCGGATAACTTTGTTAAGAATAATATAAAAACAAAATTGAGTATAATTTTTTTTACAAATCAAAGGAATGGATAATACATGATACATGCGATGATCGATTTGGAAACTTTATCAACTAATCCAAACGCCACTATACTGACAGTAGGAGGTGTCAAGTTTGATCCTTACAGCAACGTAGAACCATCACAAGGAATGTATTTCCGTGTTGATGTTGATGCACAGACTGCCATGGGCAGAGACGTAATGAAAGAGACCTTGGACTGGTGGGGACAGCAGGATAAAGAGATCATGGAAGAAGCACTCGGTGATTCAAATAGAATATCACTAGACGACATGGTCAAAACAATCAACAAATGGTGTGTTGGTGTTGATGTCTTTTGGTGTCAAGGACCACTATTCGATTATGCAATACTGCAAAATTTTTACTCACAAATGGGTATCCCTGTACCTTGGAACTATTGGCAGATACGTGATTCGAGAACATTGTTTTCTTTGGTTCCACGTGATCCCAATGAAAAAAGGACAGGACTGCACAATGCCTTGGAGGACTGTTACTTCCAGGCCAAAAAAGTTCAGAGAACTTACCAACAGTTAGGTATTAAGAATGGCAGATATTAAATGGTACAGCATAAATGACCTTTATTCGATAGAGGGCTTCAAGATAAGGCACAGTAAGAATCCTAAGACCAAGTGGATAAGACTTCCTTGTGTTTACAAGATAAAGGTAGGCAAAAAAGTTATCCATGTAGGTAGATCGGACACCTGCAAGAAACACGGTGGCGCAGAAAAGGTAAGAAAGGCTTTGGTTAACCTATTAGGCATATGGGAATACAATCCGTCTGTGCCAAAAACAAAATCCTGGGAAAAAATTAGATTGCAACACAGACCAAATTCTAGTAATATTATGATAGGAATAATAAAAACAAATGCAATCCAAAAAACCTATTTACAAGAAACCATTTGAAAAAGTTAACAGTGTCGACGAGAGCGTATGGTTCAGCAATGACACCCCTATCTTGGAGACAGATTTCACATTCGTTTTCGATGACAAATATCCCTGCGTAGAAGGCCACAAGTTGTTCATACCAAAAGAGAACAACGCACACTTTATAGGAAGGTCATACGGACTTGCCTATGATTATGGAAATGAAGAGATCAAGAAAGGCAATTTACAAGGATTTAATGTTGGCATGAACATAGGCGTCTGTGCCGGACAGACCATAATGTGGCCACACATACATTTCATACCCAGGAAAGACAAGGATGCCAGACCCATTGGTGGAATGAGACACGCACACCCAGGAGCGGATCACAAAAGGTACTATTAATGGCAAAGAGGATAAAGCGTAAAAAGAAAGTCAGCAGAAGGATCATACCAATGCCAATATACACATCGCCCGACGGTGGAGAAACTGTGTATGAGCAATTACCAAATGGTGAAAGAAAATTGGTAGAACAATCTCAAAAGGCCATGGACCAACAGTTGGCATATGAGGAGTTGGAGATGGTGGGAACCGAAGCAATAGAACTGAGAAGGAAATATCCAACCCTACAAAAAGCATGGGACAAATACCGAACCGTATGGCATTTAATCAAAGAAAACTAACAAGATGTACAAGCGATCCTGAGTGGCCTTTACCAGCAGTGTACGTGCATCTGTGTGCGTTTAAAGGGGTGATTAAATAACATTATGACCAAGTATGTAAGTGTGATCGGCAACGGTGAAAGCAGGAGAGGGTTTGACATAACTCCACTGAAGAATGTTACCACAATGGTTGGTTGTAACGCCCTGTTCAGAGACCATAATCTTGACTATGTGGTCTGTGTTGACAGGCATATGTGCCAGGAGGCCGCAAACACCTGTGGTAAAAATACCACAATTTTTACCAGAGAAAATTGGTACAAACAATTTGCTTTTTGGCCAAACGTAAAACGTGTACCTGATTTACCATACGAAGGACACAAAAGACAAGACGACCCTTTCCACTGGGGTACCGGACAGTTTGCCGCACTGGTTGGAATGAGTTTCAAGCCGAAGGCGATATTCCTCGTTGGTATGGACCTATGGGGACTCGGTAAAGAAAACAAGCCTGAGAATGTCAACAACATATACAAAGGATCACAAGGTTACACATACATTAAGAGGCCCGTTGATCCTAGTTATTGGATATATCAATTCAACAAGTTGTTTGAACATTCTGATTGCAGGTGGATCATAGTCAATGAGGAAGATTGGAAAATGCCTGACGAATGGAAGGCACACAAAAACGTTTTCCAAGACACATACCAGGGTCTTGCAAAATGGATCAACAATCAGTTGACAAAGCAGTAATCTCAAATATAATTTACATATGACTAGAGCAATGGTTGATGATCTAATGGTGCAACAACAAATCAAAGCACCTCACAAAAAATGGAAGCACATGGTAGGGGTAATGTGTTTGAACCTCACTTACAGAAAACATGTTAAAATTATTTTACCAAAACTTTTTGCAAGATATCCAAACCCAAAAGCATACCTTCGTGGAAGATTAAAAACACAACAGCAAATATTAAAACCACTAGGCATGTGGGAGGTCAGATCCAGAAGAATAAGAAAGATGACTGAAGAATATCTTAGATGGGACGGCCGAGATGCCAGTGAATTACACGGCATAGGCAAATACGGTTCAGACAGTTACCAGATATTTTTCAACAATTTTGTTCCGCCCAATGTTCAAGACAAGGAACTTAAGAAATACATTGACAATATGTGTAGATAGTTTATAATATGCAAATGTTTGAAAATATAAAAGATGGAGATCTTATTACTCTAAAACTTGCTTCAGGAGAAGAAGTGATTGCTAATTTTAAAAACGGAGCAGACTCATATGTTAGTATCGAGAAAGCACTTGTCCTAATGCAAGGTCCTCAAGGGCTGGCGTTTGGTACATTTTTCTCCACCGCAAAACAGGACGAACCCATTAATATTGCAAAGGACAAGATCACGTCTATCGCCTATATAAATGATAAAATTAAAGAGGAATACAATAGGGTTTTCAGCAAGATCGAAGTGCCGAAGAAGCCTAGTATCATAACATAATGCCACACTTTGAAAAACATAGTAAAGGAATGCAGGCTTTGATAGATACGTCAGAAGCGATGCTGAATGCAATGGAGACAAATGGAATCGACCCGGAGACTGTCTCAAACAGACCAGAATTCACGGTATTGGTACATTTTCTTAAAAGTATCATAGACGGTGAATTAAATATACCAAATGACCTTACGGAACGCATCAGAGATGCCGCGTTCCAGATAGATCTAGATCAGAAGATAAACAAAAAGTTAAACTGATGATCAAGAGGACTAGAAGACTTTCATCCCTCTATAAACACTCTGCAAGTCATCAACTAGGAGAAAAAGATGACTTACTACTCAACTAAAACATACGGACACAACATAGGACTATCTGCGGTGTTCAGACAACCCAACGCAGATCACTCACACTGCCATCTATTGCATGGATACAGTCTTGCATTCAAATTCACATTTGGTTGCAAAGATTTAGATAACAAGAACTGGGCAGTGGACTTCGGTTCACTGAAGCCATTAAAGGCCTGGCTAGAGGATCAATTCGATCACAAGATGGCGCTTGATAAAAATGACCCTCAACTAGAAAAATTGAAGGAACTTGAAAAGCATGATCTTGCTGAGGTTAGAATTTTTGATGGTGTTGGTGCTGAGATGTTTGCCAAACACGCATTTGAATTCGCTGACAAGTTGATCAAAGAGCGTACAGATGATAGATGTTTTGTGGAGAGCGTGGAGTGTATGGAACACGGAGCCAACAGTGCCATCTACACTAGAAAATAAAATCATTATTGACTACGACGGCAAAAAAGTTAAGATAGACATATACGATACTCCTTTAGGCAAAAGATTCATAGAAGCACTCCGAGATAATCTTTTGGAAAAAAGAATACTTGAAAAGAATTTCTGTTTTTTAGGATGGGCCGATTCGAAGAGGGATTTGAATTATCTTTGTAGAGAGTTGAACCAAAATGTAGAACAAATTAATTCTTTCAAGTTCACACCCGAATATAAAAGGATAGATCCTTTTGTTGCTGATGATTTTCAGTTTTCGTCAAGGCTACATGTGGGCAAAGGCCCGGAGGAACTTACTCCAGGACTACGATTAAAGCACGAATCATGTAACATATTGCACAGGCATTTCGAAGAGTTGCAGGGCACAGCATGGAAAATTTCGGAATACTACAAACAGGCCAACCAAGAAACCAAATATGCTATCAGACAATTGAATAACCTGTGTCATGAAATAGAAAGTTGGGTGTTAAGCCACAGAAAAAGCGTGGTCGAACCCGAATGGATGAGGCCTTCACAGATCACAACTTTTTTAAATGCCCCTCGACATGACCTACACGAAGAAGACTTTGAACTTTTTAAACAAAATAGATACGACAGGGAACTAGGTGGAGTATACCTACATTGGTCACAGGTCGGTAAGACGCTAATAGAAGTATACAGAGATGAAGGTGCACCTATAATGACTGAAACAATGTGTACTGAGATCAATCATCAAAAATATTATTCAGGCGAATTCGACATCGAATGGGGAGATACCATCACCGAAGACAAGCACAATTTTAAAAAAGAAGAAATGGATGGTTTCAGAAAGTGGCTACAAGAAAATAACTTCGACTGGGATGATCCAAAATTATCATTGGGATATATCAAAGTCGGACAGGTAGATCTGGAAACATCTTTTCAAAATCGTCCTTTCAAATTAATTTACGACGAAATGAAAAATAATTTAAATATAAAAAACATTTCGATCAGAGGCAGTGAAAATTATGAGAACGATTTCCCCTACACTCTGGACAGTGCGGACTGGAAACAAATACAAATGGAAGGACTAAAAAGAGGATATGAATCACGTTCTATGCGTCAAATGGGGTAACAAGTATATTTCTAAATACGCCAACGTGCTTAAGAATATGGTTAGCCGTCATACGACGGTTCCCTACCAATTCCATTGTATAACCGATGACGCAAATGGGCTCGATGCCGACATCAATGTGATAAAATTGCCTAACCACCCTTGGATAAAGACATGGTGGAGTAAACTGTGGATGTTCTCACCTGATATACCACTTAAAGGGAACCTGCTTTTCTTTGATCTGGACGTTGTCATATTTGATAACATAGACGTTTTGTTTACACACAATCCTGGCAAGTTTAACATTATAAGAGACTTTAATAGGTGTAGAGTCAAGGACTGGAAACAGTCAAACTCGAGTTGTATGCGGTGGGAGGCAGGCACCATGGATTATTTGTACACAAACTTCACATCAAATCATGCAAGGATCATGCAACAGAATTGGGGAGACCAAGATTGGATAATGAAGGAAGGCGCAAAAGATATCAATCATTGGCCGGACGAATGGATCAGGAGTTATAAATGGGAAATGGTGGGACTAAAGGATACTAAACTTCTTACAAAAGATGGCAAGAGTTTTTTTAGAACTCCGGCCAGTGTGCAGAAAGGCAACAAAGTGGCTGTGTTTCATGGCAAACCCAATCCTATGGAATGTGCAGACAAGTTCGTTGAAGATAATTGGAAATAATGATAATAGGAATTACAGGGGCGACATCAGGAATAGGCAAAGAAATAAAAAGGTTGCCACACCAATGTATAGAATTCAATAGGGAACACGGAGACATAAATGACTGTGCCTTAGTGTACTCCAAGTTGAAACAGTGTGACGTTTTCATAAACAACGCATGGGAAGGTGACTGCCAGCAGAACCTACTGAAGTATTTTTTCGAAAAGTGGAAGGATGATCCCAAGAAAATTATATCAATTGGAAGTTCAGTGGCGTCATACAAACCAACAGGCACTGGATATGACGATTACGTAAATTATAAAAGACAACTACGACAAACGCATCTAGACATTGTTGATCAAAAGACCACTGCTTGTAAGAGTTACCTCGTCAATCCTGGCGTCACAGATACAAAAATGACCGCCAATCAAGACCGAAAAAAAATGACCACCTATGACGTTGTTGAGATTGTTGACTTTGTTTTGAATAATAAATTATATATTCCGGAGATATACTTCTATGTTGAATAGGTATGGATGGCAATTATATCACTGGCACATTGAGCCAAGCTCAAAATGTAGTCTCAGGTGTCCAAGATGTCCTAGGCAAGAGCACCCAGACATAAGTTGGATGCAAAAAGAGATATCGCTGGAAGAATTCAAGAGGGTATTTTCACCAAAAATCTTAGAATACACACAACGTTTCACAATGTGTGGAGACGTTGGTGATCCTATATACGCAAAAGATTACATCGCCATAATTGAATACATTAAGTCCGTCAATCCTGAGATACAGATTTTTACCATCACAAACGGTAGTTACAAAACAAAGCAATGGTGGGAGAAATTTGCGTCAGTGTCAAATAAGCATGACTCTATTAATTTCAGTGTCGATGGCTATGACCAAGAATCAAACAACTTGTACAGAGTCAACAGCAACTGGTCAAGTATAATGGAAGGCATGAAGATATGTGCAAATAAAAGTGAGATGTTTGTGAACTGGGCTACAATAGTTTTCAAGTTCAACGAAAATCATCTACTACAAATTAAAAACCTTGCTTATCAACAAGGCTGTGATGCTTTACAACTTACATATAGCACAAAGTTTGGTTCAAAATATGGAGCCGCGTATGGTGGTGAGCATGATCTACTAGAACCTAGTCCAAAATTCGTCAGTAAATCTCACAGATACGAAAGACACACCATTAATCTATCAGGCAGGACCCCTGTCAGACTGCGTTACATGAAGACAAACTACAAAAAATACAATGAGATAAGGAAACAGTTTACCGGTGACATAGTACCAATGTGTTTGATAGGAAACAGGGGGTTATACATGAACGCAGAGGGCACGATCTTTCCATGTAGTTGGACAAGTTTTCCCTATAAAAGCCTAGAACACAATGGGAAGGTAATCAAATGGGAAGATAGTTTCTTCGTCAAGAACAAGCACCTGGTCAACGCGAAAGGCAACAGATCAATCGAACAAATCCTCAACGACGACATATGGCAAACACTTTTTGATAGTTTTACCAATGACGCTTTTGTTGAATGCAGTCAGAAATGCCATAAGAATGTTGTTGATAAAAAATACGGAATAGGTTATTATACAAATTAATGAATAAAAGTTTTGGAAAAGTGAAAGTTAAGCGGGCCAAACCGGGTCTGGACGAGATACCCGACGACTGTGGCTATGAACATAGGTTCCGTTTCAACATAGACATGAACTCGGATGGTATCATGGGGGACTGTATTGAGTGGTGCCAACTTAATTGCGAAGGCAAGTGGGGTTGGTGGTTCGAAAACACAGACCTGTACGATCCATTGAAGCACAACTGGGAGGAACAAAACGCCTACATGAGCTTCCAGTACAAAAAAGATGCCACAAAGTTCTGGTTGTCAAAAGGAATACAAAACATGGGCAACAGAGGTAGATAATTACTAGTATGGAAGGTTATGAAAATTACAAATGGTTCGAGATCACTGATGAAGCCAAAAATCAGATGGAGAAACTACTTACAAAAAATCCTGACAAGTACGCTGTGAGCCTTCAAGTGAATGGAGGAGGCTGTGCTGGTTTCAAATACGAATGGGGATTCGTGGACTCAAAGGAAAACATTTCAGAAGGTGATCATGTAGAGGATTGGCACACAGGGAGATTCATAGTAGATGAGGCTTCAATGATGTACGTGGCGGGCACCAAGATAGACTGGAAGGAAGAGGTCTTTGGTTCACAGTTTGAAATAACCAACCCCAACGCATCCAGTGGATGTGGCTGTGGCGAATCATTTGGTGTGTAATGGACACTGCTTTCATAATAGGCAACGGTGAGTCCAGAAATATATTTCCAATAGATACACTTAAAGGACAGGGAGTGGTGTATGGTTGCAACGCAATCTACAGGGATCATCCAAAACTTTGCGACCACATAGTGGCGGTCAACCCAGAGATGTTCCAAGAGTTGTCCAAATGGCACAACAACGGCAAGGAGTCTCCGATGATACACGGCATTGACGACATCAGTAAATGGAATTACATCTGTGAAGGAGACCACGAACACGACATGCCTTATGGACTGAAAATTTATAGGACGTGGCGAGGGGGAGATCTCAAGAAAGGCATAATCAAGACAAATGACTTTTCGAAAGCAAAGGGTTCAGGTTGTTCCGCAGTGTTGATGGCCGCGGAGTCCGG
>PYIK01298977.1_pt1 | contig 18732 bp, 4 predicted proteins | sample 3578011 | NCBI WGS metagenome assembly PYIK01 (sample SAMN08408022, study PRJNA431606) | Marine metagenome isolate SA_KN192-05_S13_70m, whole genome shotgun... | biome: marine; feature: oceanic pelagic zone; material: water; isolation source: 70 m water sample, 0.2-0.8 um fraction ... | reverse complement strand
ATTCAAGGGCAAGGAACATAGGACCAGAGGGTGCACCGGTACAGACAGACAGGAATCCAGGACACAGTTTCGTCATGGACGATGGCGCCGCGGATGGCACCAACCAACTGACGAGATTGAAGACAGCGTCAGGACACCAATTGCTTATGCACGACACAGCGGGTGTGGTGTATCTGGCCAATGGATCAGGAAAAGCATTCTTGGAGATGGACCAAGACGGAACGATAAGTGTGTATTCTGACGCGGCGATAAATCTAAGATCATCATCGGATTTCAACATCCACTCCGACAGGAACATAAATTTCCATGCAAAAGGCAATGTCAATGTCACAGCAGAGCAGAATGTACAACTCAACGCCGAGGCCAACGTTCACACGATGGCCAAGAACTCCATACGTAATTCATCACAAGGCACGCTGAGGAGTTACGCAGGCTCTGTGCTTTCATCTTTTTCAGCAGGTACACAGTTGCACGGATCACGTGGAAACTTTGACCTTGCAGGCGCACAGGTACACTTCAACTCACAGGGAGCGAGTTCAGGATGGGGACCTAGTTGGTTGACACCTGATCATCCAGGAGTAGGCATTCTGGACAACCAGGACGCCAGGGCAGACATAGATAGCGACACACCAATCGACAAAAGATCAGGCAAGCCTAAGACTAAGGCCAACAGAACCACGGTCACAGATTTTGTTACCCATGAGCCCTATGACAGGCAGAGTTTTTCTCAACTCAAGAGAGATTTGATCAATGATATAGTAAAACAGGTCAAAGAAGAGAATCCAGATATGACAGTGGATGAATTGGCGTCAATTAAAAACGACTTGCTAAGTCAATCCAGCGTGTCAGCAGTTGCGGAAAAAATTAGTGAAGTTGTCAAAGTGAACGACAGCATCAAACTAAACTTGAGCAAGTTGACAGATTTCAAAAACCAGGCAAAAAATATAGAAAGTGTCATACAAAACAAACTAACAAATTACAGGGTATCGGTGGCCAAGATAAAGAATACTTTTAGGAAGGTCAAACGTTTCTTCACAGGACCAGTTGGTAGGGATCCTGACAGATTCGCGTAAATATAGCACATGGCATACGGATCAAACACATCAGGAACAGCCGGGGCAGGCAAGATTACCTTCAAAGGGTTTTCGTCCAGGGCTGAACAACAGAACTTCAAACTGTATGATTTTGAGTGTGCCAAGCAGGACCTCATAAACAGACTGAGCATACGTAAGGGCGAGAGGGTTGAGAACCCAGAATTTGGCACTATCATATATGATGCACTGTTTGAACCTCTGACGGAACTGTTAAGGGAGCAGATAACAGAGGACGTGACCAACAATATCACGGCAGATCCAAGGATCTCAGCGGACGAAATACTGTTGGAAGAAGCAGAACATGGACTTTCGATACAGGCAACTATCACCTATGTGCCTCTCAACATCACGGAAAAATTGCGTTTTGGCTTCGACGAGAACAACCTACTACGCCTATCTTAATATACGCACATTTCCTAACATATAAATACCATTGTATACACAATGGCCACAACAGATAGACAGAACAGATTACTTGTAGCGGAAGATTGGAGAAAGATCTACCAGGCTTTCCAACAGGCAGATTTTAAATCATACGACTTCGAGACCATGCGAAGGACTATGGTCGCTTATCTACGTGAGAATTATCCAGACGATTTCAATGACTTTGTGGAGAGCTCGGAATACGTCGCCCTCATAGACCTTATTGCCTACATGGCGCAGGCACTTTCGTTCAGAGTGGATCTCAACGCAAGAGAGAATTTTTTAGAAACAGCCGAGAGACGTAACTCAATTTTGCGTCTTGCAAGGCTAATCAACTACAATGCAACACGTAACAAACCTGCAACTGGCTTGTTGAAGATTGATGCCGTGTCCACGACGGAAGATGTCAACGACAGTTCTGGGACCAACCTGGCAAACACAAATGTGATTTGGAATGACGGTGCCAACTCGAACTATCGTGAACAGTTTATAGCAATCTTAAATGCCGCCAATCAAACAGGACAGTTATTTGGCACGCCAAGGGAGTCTGGTGACATAGGTGGGATCAACACTGAAATCTACACGGTTGCCTCAAACCAACTAGACCTACCAATTTTCAATTTCAATGCGTCCATAGGTGGCGTGAACAGAAACTTTGAGATAGTTTCAAGTTCCATAAATGATTCAGACAGCATATACGAGAGAGAACCAGTCAATGGAACAGGACTAACATATGCTTACAGGACCGACGGCACTGGTGACAGTTCTAACAACACAGGATTTTTCATGCTGTTCAAACAAGGGACAATGCAGTTTAACGACTTCTCAGTGAACAGTGCCACAACAAATTACGTGCAGAACATAGGCGTAGAAAATATCAATGACAGCGATGTATGGCTTTTCAAATTAGATGAGTTTGGATTACCACTACAGCAATGGACAAAGGTGCCAGCACTGTCAGGAAACAATGCCATTTACAATTCACTATCTAAAGACATTAGAACACTGTACAATGTTGTCACAAACAACGAAGACTCGATAGACCTAGTGTTTGGTGATGGTAACTTTGCCGACATACCTTTAGGAAATTTTAGAACTTACTACAGAGTAAGTGACAATTCCAAGTATGCCATACAACCAAACGACATGCAGAACGTACAGATCGCCATCCCTTACACGGATGCCAATGGTGCACAGCAAACTTTGACGGTTACAATGGGATTGAAGGCATCTGTGTACAACAGTGCCGCAACAGAAAGCAACGACTCAATCAAGGAAAAAGCACCACAGGTCTATTACGCTCAGAACAGGATGATAACAGCGGAGGACTATCAAGTGATGCCTCTTTCCGCTTCACAAGAAATTATTAAAGTAAGGTCAGTCAACAGATCCGCATCGGGCATATCGAGAGCCAAGGAGATACTTGATCCAACTGGTGCATACTCCGATGTCAGCGTGTTCGCAGAAGACGGCATATTGTACAGAGAAGAATCAACACAGCAGTTCACTTTCACATTTTCTAATAGAAGCCAGATTCAGCAGACACTAGACACAGATGTTGAGGCCAAGTTGAAAAATGCATACGCAAGGCAATTCTATTATCAAAAATACGCAACGAAAGATTTGAGTTCATTGACAGCGACATGGAACTCCACAAGCACGTCGACCAACACCAACACAGGATATTTTAAAAGTTCTGGACCTTTGGTTGTGGGTGATTTTGCATCATCAAATTTAAAGTTTGTGAAACCAGGAGCGTTGGTCAAGTTCACTTCACCTGACACGAGAGAATTCTTGAATAACACTTTAGTTACTTCAGGCACTGACAACGCTGAAGATAGAGCATGGGCAAAGGTTGGCCTAGTAGAAGGTGACGGCGCTAATGGTGGAGTAGGAAATTTAGAATCTGGTCTAGGACCTGTGACATTGAACACAGTGATACCGGACGGTGCAGTAGTAAATGCAGTGATACCAAATTTCACTATAAATTTCAGTGCCGACCTTGAAAAAGATATCCTAGACAGGATAGAAGCATATGAAGAATTTGGACTGCGTTACGATGATGCGTCTGAAACATGGAAAGTTATCACGGGCACTAATTTAAGTACCAGTTCTATTTTTGCTCTCACCAACACAGGTGACACATCAAGCACCAACCTCGATGCAAGTTGGTGGTTCAAGTTCACAAATGACGGAAACACGTACACTGTTACGTATAGAAGGCTGGATTATATTTTTGAATCAGAGGCACAAAACAAGTTTCACTATGATGCCGAAGAAAAAATTTACGATTACAAAACTGGTAAATCAGTCAAAGACACTGTGAAGATATTAAAGACGAACAGTATAGTTTCAACTGGCAACAGCATTGGATATCCTATCAATTGGCAAGTGGTAGACACCGTGACCGAAGCAGATGGATATCAGGACAACAGGAAAGTCAAGGTAGGATTTTTTGACGATGACGACGATGGAGTAGTTGACAATCCTGAGATATTTGACATCTACGTTGAACCTACTTTATCCGAATCTACTAAATTTGTGTTTTTTGAGAAGTACAGTTCATATGACAAAATAGAAAGATACAGACCCTATGCGGCAAGTAACTTTGTAGTGTCTGAGAAGGAATCTGACATAGATCTTAACACCACTACATACACAGATGGCCAATTGTTTTATTTTTACGCGGCCGACGAAGACGTGATCAAATCGTACAGCACAACGACGAATTCATTTACCACAAGCACAGACTACCTTGCACGTAAGGGTAGAGGGTCAATTAATTTTCAATACAAGCATCATGCAGGACAAGAGACAAGGATAGATCCTAGTGTATCTAATATAGTAGACGTATATCTGCTAGAGAGAACATATGATAACTTGTACAGAATATGGTTACAGGACGGAGGCACAGAACCAACGCCTTCAACAAGTGACCAGATGCGAATAAGTTATTCAGGCAAACTTAATCCTTTGAAATCACTCAGTGATCAAATAATATATCATCCTGTGACATACAAGATACTTTTCGGATCAAATGCCGACGAAGAATTACAAGCAACTTTCAAAGTTGTCAAGAATCCAAATGTCAAGACAACAGATGCAATCATTAAAACACGGGTAATAAATGCTATCAATGAGTTTTTTGCACTGGACAACTGGGATTTTGGAGACGCATTTTACTTTACTGAATTAGCCGCTTTCATACACAACGCTTTGGCACCTGACTTACTTACTGTAGTAATCGTGCCTAATCAGTCTGGACAAGGATTTGGATCTTTGTTCCAAATAAATTCAGCGGCAGACGAAATTTTTATTAGTGGGGCCACCGTTAATGATGTATCAATAATATCTGCTCTTGGAGCCAATCAACTTACCGCTTCAGGCGAGGTAGTATCTAGTACATCGACCGCTACATCAAACACGACAACAGGTTCAGCAGTGTCAGGTTCCACTACAGCAGGCTCCGGTTCAAGCACCGGCAGTAGTGGGGCAGGATACTAATGGCAGATAAACCTACAAGTCCTCTTACAAATAACGAAGTAGTCAAGCAAGGCAAAACTGAGATTCGAAGAACGATCCAACACTTGCCTGCATTTTACAGGACTGACACCAATGACAGATTTTTATCCAGCACACTGGATCCACTTGTTCAAAAAGGATCTCTTGAAAGGTTAGATGGTTTCATAGGTAAGCAAGACGCAACTACAAGGATAGCCACTGACAGGTACATTGGTGCAACAAGTGGCGATAGATTCGCTTATCAATTAGAGCCAGCGATCACTTACACAGACAAAGACACAACCTCTGTGAATCCAGAGGACCAAGTTAAATTTACTGGAACCTATGACGACTACATTAATCAAATAAAATATCTAGGTGGCAATGTCAACAATCATGACAGGCTCAATAAAGAGAAAGTGTACGCCTGGAATCCAGCCATTGACTATGACAAACTTGTGAACTACAGAGAGTACTACTGGATGCCACAAGGTCCAAATGCCATAGAGATAGATTCAGTAGGTCCACAAGCGGTCGCTGAATATAAAGTTGAACCGTGGCCATTGGATGGCAGTTCAGAACGTGCTTGGAACTTCCCACACAGAGAGAACGAACGTAATCCTATTCTTACATTGTACAGAGGCAACACTTACAAATTTAAAGTAAATGCAAAAGGACATCCTTTCTGGGTAATGACGGAACCTTACAAGACCAAGATAGCGGCAGACGGTAGCACGTCTACAATATATTCTACAGGAGTGACGAACAATGGCTCAGACAACGGCACTGTCACTTTCACTGTACCCGCCTATGTAAATGACGATCTAACACCTAACACTCTTTACTATCAATGCGGTAACCACGATGCACAATACGGAATTTTACAAATAAGAGCGGTAGATGACACATACCAGATTGATCCTGACAATGATATCATAGGTGCACGGAATTATTCACTTAGGACTTTGAACCTGTCCAATGGTATGAAAATTAAATTCACAAATGACAAAGTACCAGCGGGGTACAAAGACAAAGAATACTACGTGGATGGAGTTGGTGAATCTATCACATTGACAGACGTAGATGAATTGATAACACCTGCCAGTTACGCCACAGAGACAACGATCCTTTATGACAGCGTTGGATACGATTCAAGGCCATATGCCAAAGCATTTTATCTGCCTGACAAGCCAGATTACATAACAATAAAAAGGGACAGCATTGACAGGAATGCATGGTCTAGGTACAACAGATGGTTCCATAAGTCGGTAATAGAACAGACAGCGGAATTCAGTGGCTATACCCCAGTTCTAGATGAAACTGATCGTGCCAAAAGACCTATCATAGAATTTGATTCAGGATTAAAATTATATAATCACGGAACTGTTGCCAAGAAATCCGTTACACTTTTAGATACTGTGACCACAGATGTGTTTAGCACGGTTATCAATCAGCCTGGTTTTATAATAGACGGAGTAACGCTAGAAACAGGAATGAGGGTTGTGTTCACGGCGGACACAGACTCTTTGGTCAAAAACAAAGTATATGATGTGGATTTTGTGACTGCTGGTGACAGCACACAGGTTATAGCACTAACAGAAGCCTCTGACGGTACGCCATCAGAAAATGACAGCATATACATAGAATTTGGTACAAACAATCAAGGTAACACTTATTACTATGATAGTTCAACAGAGGAATACAAGAAAGCACAAGACAAAACAAAAGTTAACCAACAGCCTTTATTCAGTATGTTTGATGACAACGATGTATCTTTTGATGATACAACGATTTACCCAAATTCAAATTTCACAGGAGCAAAAGTTTTTTCATATGCAACTAGTGACTCGGCAACAACAGATACAGTGCTTGGAATAAAAGTCAAGTACAACACTATTAATAACATTGGAGACATGGTATTTGATTCTGATCATACATCAGGAACATTTACATATAGGTCTGGTACTTCAACTATCACAAAAAATTTAGCATCAGGTCATTTACACTACACCACAGGCAGATCAACGGACAATCACAGAAGTGCATGGATAGAAAGAACAGATGACAGTGAGCAAAGGGTAATAAGGACCTACATAGTTGGAGACACAGAGAAACGATTGTTTCCCATTGACTTTTTTGCCAATTCAGCAGACTTGTCAGACCTAAAAGTTTCAGTAAATGTAAACGGGATAAGACAAACATTAGGGACCGACTACACACTGGTGGATGGAACCACTAACAAATATGTGAGATTCGTTGATGAACTTAAAGTAGACGACCAGATAAGAATAGCAGGTTACAGTTCGGCAGATAAAGTGGACGGCAAAGGAATCTATGAGATAGCAGAAAACTTGGCGGTAAATGCTACAAATGATCAATCTGGAACATTTACTTTTGGACAAATATTAAAACATGTCAAAGACATGTTTGATAAAGATCAAGACCTTACAGGAGCAATACCGGGAAACAGCAACCTGAGAGATAACCCAGATGCAAGACTCAAAGGAGGAACCATACTACAGCATGGAGGATCTTTGATGCCTGCAATTTTTGGATTGGTAGATCAAAATTCAAACCTAATGACAGCAATAGATTATGTGAACAGCGAATATCAAAAATGGTATGACAGTTTCCTTACTAAAGCAGTGGGCACGGCTTATGAAGGCGTGGTTGCCGATCGAGTTGATGAGATAATATCATCGATCAACAAAGGCAGGACTTCTAAATTTCCTTTCTATTATGAGGACATGCTTGGACATGGCGAGAACGTGTCGACTAGATCCTACACGGTGCAAGGATCTTCTCAGACCGATTATGCTATAGATTCTCAGCATGACATTACGACTTTGAGCAACCGTGCGGTTTACGTGTATCACAACGATGTGCAATTGATCCTAGGGTCAGACTACACCTTTAACACAGAAGATGACAGTGTCACAATAAGCAAGGCATTGGCAGAAGGTGACAAGATAGTGATCAAGGATTATCCAGACACCACAGGCAGTTATATGCCTCCTTCACCTACGAAGTTAGGCATGTATCCAAAATTCAAGCCAGAGTCATTCACTGACGACACATATCTCACTGACACCGCGGTAATCCGTAAGCACGATGGATCAGTAATCAAAACCTTCGGTGACGAGCGTGATGACCTTATCCTAGAACTTGAAAAACGAATTTACAACAATCTAAAGACGACTTATGATGCAACATTACTAGACATACATGATGTTGATCCGTCAGCATTCACATCAACAGATTACACAAGAACCGAAATAAACGATGTGATGGGAAGTGATTTTTATCTATGGGCAGGTGCGAACAATGTCCAGTACATCAATAACACTGTTTTCACAGACGGCCTACCGTTCACATACAACTATTCAAGGAGCACAGACAGGTTATTGAAAGAAAAACTACCAGGGTACTGGAGAGGAATTTACAAATATTTCTACGACACCGATGCACCACATGTAAGACCATGGGAGATGCTAGGACATTCTGAGAAGCCTAGTGATTGGGATGCCACTTACGGAACGGCGCCTTACACGTCAGGCAATGATGTGTTGTGGGAAGCGATTGCTACCACACCTGGCAGATACGGCAAATCAGATATCAAAACGTACCTTCCGGTTGATGCGTCAGGAAACTTACTTGATCCCATAGCAATAGGATTGGTGGACAGTTTTGACATACCTGGAAGAATGAACACTTGGAAGTTTGGTGATCAAGCACCGGCGGAGACCGCTTGGAGGAGATCTTCAGCATATCCATTCACCGTGATCAAAACACTTGCACTGACAAGGCCTGGAAGTTTCTTCACAAACTTTTTTGACCCATCGAGGTTGACTAAGAATCTATCAGGCAATCTAGTATATAAAGATACTGGTGTAAGAATTAAACTTGCTACGTCAAAATATCATTTAGAAACTGAGACTGATAACAAAACAGGCATCACTACAAGATACCAAACAGCAGGATATCAACCATTGGTGTTGAATTACCTTACATCAAGGAACTTAGATCCAACAGTGTTCTATTATGATAAAATGAAAAACTTGCAAGTGCAACTGGCCTACAAGTTGGGAGGTTTCTCCGACAAGGATAATTTGAAGGTATTGACTGATTCAGTGTCACCGGGATCATCTTCTGGTTCCAAGTTTATTCCAGATGAGAACTACAAAATACTTTTCAGAACTTCAAATCCAGTGGCAGGCTTTGATTATTCTGGTGTATTGATTGAGAAGAACACAAACGTTGGTCCAGATGGATCCACACTAGCAGGAGGTTTCAAAATATTAGGATATTCAACCGCCAAGCCGTTCTTTAGATTCAATTACCCTTTCAAAGGAATATCTGGAGGCAAGGTAAGTGTTGCTGGCGTAGAGGTTGAAAAATTTAAAAATTTCCAAGAGACGGTTCAAACTATCCCTTATGGTTACGTGTTTGATACCAAGCAAGAAGTTGCGGATTTCCTTTTTGGATATGGCAATTGGCTAGAATCACAAGGTTTTAGATTCAACAAGTACTCACGAGAATTGAAAGAAACTCTTAATTGGGACAACGCTGTAAAAGAATTTTTGTTCTGGACAACACAGGAATGGGCACCGGGTTCAGCAATCACTGTTTCTCCGGGAGCGGATGGCCTAGAACTTGATACAAACAATTCAATAGTTGGACAGTTAAAAAATATTGCAGGTGATTACAACATTCTAGACGCAGGTGGACGTAAAATAAATGTGCGTGAACTTTCTACCAAACGTATCGGAAAGACTTTTGACATCAACCTTAAGTCACCGGACATCGGATTGTACAATATATCAATGACCACAGTGCAAAAAGAACACATACTGCTATTTGACAACAGCACAGTGTTCGCAGATATAATTTATGAACCATTCACAGGATTCAGGCAACAGAGGCTGAAACTGGTTGGTTGGAAGACAGGCAACTGGAACGGGGACTACTATGCTCCTGGATTTATTTTTGATTCTGCCCAGGTAACATATTGGTCAGCAAACACGGATTACAAAGTAGGCGATACGGTGGAGTACCAAGGTAAGTTTTACGTGGCCAAGGTTAATCATGGTTCAGGCACTAGTTTCGAGTTCAGCAACTGGATGTACAAACAAGAAAAACCTGCCTCACAGTTGATTCCAAACTTCGACTATAAAATTTCACAATTCAATGATTTCTACAATCTTGAGTCAAACAATTTTGATGAGTCACAGCAGGAATTGGCACAGAGATTAATTGGTTACCAGAACAGAGATTATTTAGAAAACCTTTTTGTCAACGATATATCACAATATAAATTTTATCAAGGGTACATCAGAGAAAAAGGAACCAAGAATGCCATAGATAGACTTACAAAGGCCAAATACGAAGGTTCAGACATCAACCTTGATTTGTATCCTGAATGGATGATTAGGACTGGCACGTTCGGTAACACAGATTTGACTGAAAGTGTGCAGGTCACTTTACAAGACAACAAAGTGGTTGCCAATCCGCAGAGTATAGAATTACATGACACTTCAAATACCGCTCTCGATTACAACAGGAGTTTGAGAATTAATGTCAGTGATTTTTACAAAAAGCCAGTGGAATACTCAGCGGCGACAACTTTCAACCTATTAGATTACACTAAGCAAGGAGTCAGTAGAGACTCCGCCCAGGTGTTCAAGACAGCGGGTTACCCACGTGTAGAACAGGTGCAACACACTTTATTCAGTGAGTCGGATCTACTAAATTTAGATGTAAACAGCATCACACAAAGTGACTTGATCTGGGTTGCAAACAAATCAAATCTCGACTGGGACGTCTTTAGATTCACTTTCGGAGGAGTAAACATTGACAGTTTAGAATCAATCAACAGTGCTACTCAGTTGAAAATAATATTTGATGGTTCACATGGACTTTCAGCAGGTTCATCTACAACATTGCCTGATAAGTTTGCTATTGTTAACAGCCAGGAAAAGACTCTAAACAAGGCATTCACAGTTAGTTCTACACCCGACCACAAGACGGTTGTGTTTGATTTTGACGGCAACCTAGGTTTCATTCCTGGACTACTAGACGGGTCAACAGCAGACAGTTATGGAATCCTATACAAGTTCGTCAGCGTAAGAGTAAGTTCTATGGACGTGGCCAACGCAAACATAGGATATGGCATATGGAAGGCCAAGGACGACAGCCAGGAGATGCCTGGAGATAAAATTTTTGCAGACGCAGACAGCGATGGACTATGGCGGGTGTACGAGAAGCAAGATCCATACACTACCACGACTGTGTTGTCACCAGACAACGCAACAGCAGATCAGGATTTCGGGTATCAGATGGTAGCAAGGAATGACGGAAGAGCGTTGATAGTTTCAGCACCTACGAAAGGACAGGGTAACATCAACTTCTTATTCAGATCACAACCGACTGCTGGAACAGCCTTTCAAACACAGACAACACTGACAATGACAGACGGCGATGACAACACAGGTAAACTAGGGTACAGTCTAAGTATGAGTACAGATGAGAACTTCGTTGTGGCAGGGGCACCTTTCAATAACACACTAAGTTCAGACGGAAGCACTAGGTACAACGATAACGGTTTGGTAAAAATCTATCTTTGGAATCCTTCAACCTTCAACTACAGTCAGTTGAACACGATTACACCACCAGAGGACGGATCAACCACTGATTCTAGTCAAGCACAAAGATTTGGACAGTCACATAAAATATCTGAGCCCGGAGACGCATCCGGCAGGAGTACACCGACCAAATACCTATTCGTTGGTGCACCTGGGTACGACAGCAATACAGGACGGGTGTACATGTATGAATGGGGAGTTGGCGCAGATGGATCTACCTACGATACTTGGACACAGAATTTAACACTAGAAAGTCCGGAGCCAGGTCAGGGCAAAAGATTTGGAAAACATTTGGAAGCCAATGACAATGGTGACATATTGGCAGTAAGTTCAGTTTCTCCAGGAAATGCAGGAAAAGTTGAAATTTTTGTGAGAACGTCTCAGAGCAATGATGACAGCACGGATCATTCGTTCACTTTAGCCCAAACAATTACTGGAGTGTCAAGCGATGGTTCAAGTCTCAATACTGCTTTTGGTGATTCATTGGCCATGAGCAAAGACGGAACTACACTTATAATTGGTGCACCGGGCGTTGACCTAACAAATCAAACCGACGGTGGTGCGATTTATTATTACAAATGGAACGCTGACGGATCAACAAACACATACACTCTACAGCAAACTATTAATGCTCCAGATACAGATATCAACTGTAAGTTTGGTTCTACATTAGACATAAATGATGACGGAACAAGACTTGTGATTGGTGCCGAAAATCTGTCTAGCAGAAGAGAAAGCAAGTTTGATTCAGGTGGCACTACTTTTGATTTGCAGGACACAACGTTCAGTGATGTAAATGTTGGTTCAGGTGGTGCATACACAGCCACAATGTACAACACAAAATTTGTCATAGATCAGCGACTACACACAACTGACGTAACAGCAGGCGATGACTTCGGCCGTGGTGTGTGCGTAATAGATAACACTGTTTTTGTTGGTGCTCCAAATGATGAGGGCAACGTAGGATCAGATGGAAGCACAAAGGTAAGCAATGACGGTACGGTGTCATGTTTTGATCTTACTAAAAATGGCGAATACGCTTGGAAAAATATTACAACAGAAACTAATTTTGTTGATATCAGCAAACTAGGACAGGTATTTGATTTCAATAAAAGCACCAAACAGGTCAGAGACTTCTACGAGTTATATGATCCTGTGAAAGGAAGAATCCCTGGCATAGCGGACAGAGAGATTAACATCAAGACAGCATGGGATCCAGCAAAATACAATGTATCGCCTAGTTCAAAACCAAAAATAGCATGGGCAGAAGATCATGTTGGTGAAGTATGGTGGGATCTTTCCAAGGTCAAATGGATATGGTATGAACAAGGTGACCAAGAATACAAAACTAATCATTGGGGAGACATATTCCCAGGATCATCAATAGATGTTTATGAATGGATAGAATCTAATCTATTGCCTAGTCAATATGACTCGATAGGCGACGGCACTCCTCTACACCCCGATGATACCCATTACACAACAGTTGAAAGATATAATTCTTTACTAGACAGAAATGTCAACAGGTATTTCTATTGGGTAAGAAACAAAAACACAATACCGTCAAACAGCAGGGTGGTGCGTAAGACCACAGTAGGTAACGTTGCGAATCTAATAAGGAATCCTGTTCAAAGCGGAACTAAGTTTTTTGCTGTCACTGACACAGACAATTTTTTATTGTTCAATGTTACAGATTTAGTAAACAGTGACATTGTATTAAATGTTGATTCCAGGGAGACTGACTTTACTGGTGATTCACACAGTGTTTGGAAACTTGCACGTCAAGGAGATCCAGCATACAGGCCAGGATCCAAGGTAGAACAGAAATGGTGGGACTCTCTATGCGGACAAAACACAGCAGGTGATAAGGTACCCGATGTTGACCTACCGTTGAATGAAAAATACGGTAACAATATTAGGCCAAGGCAGAGTTGGTACGTAGATAGATTTAGTGCATTGAAAGAAATAGTTGATTATGCTAATTCAATTTTAGTTAAGAATCAATTAGTAGGACAGTTTAACCAAGACAACCTAAACAAAGGTGAGCCTGAGCCAACTGCGGCCAGCCTTGAGTGGGACGCGACAGTTGATACATATGCTGAACTCACATACATCAACACAGCAGATTTATCAGGTAGTGTAAAATATCTTGTGAAAGCAGATGAAACTGCTAACGGTTTTTGGACTATCTACACATGGGACGGAAGCACATGGAACAGGACCAAAATACAAACATACAACACTTCTAAATATTGGAGTTACACAGACTGGTATGGAACAGACCCTGAAGTGCATGAGATGATTCACAGCGAGAACACACCAATTGACAAACAGGTCACATTCGAATACGAACTTGATACGTTGGATCTAGAAGTTGGCAAACATGTCAAAGTGACACAGGCAGACACAGGTGGATGGAAAATCTTCATGAAGACTGCAAAAGGATTTGTAAATGTTGGTACAGAAAATGGCACTATTCGATTATCAACCAAACTTTACGATTACACTCAAGACGCAACAGGTTTTGCAGGATCAGATAACTTCGATGACAATTTCTTTGACCAGGAACCTGCTATTGAAACAAGGAACGTGCTGACAGCATTGCGTGATGATCTTTTCATCAATGACCTTTCTGTGGAATACAACACACTGTTTTTCATAGGATTGAGGAATGTGTTAAGTGAACAAACTTATGTGGACTGGATGTTCAAAACTTCATTCGTAAATGTAACTAACCTTGCTAGAAATCTCGATCAAAGGAAAACATACACGGCTGGCACAGACAGTTGGATAGAAAACTACATAAATGAAGTTAAGCCTTTCCATACAAAACTTAGAGAATACAAACTTGCTTATGCTGGTACAGACACACAGGATGGCATATTCACGGATTTTGACAATCCAACTTTTTATGATTCAGCAACAGGGAAGATTAGATCACTCAATGTAAATTCTGACAACGACAAGTTGACAGAGTATCCATGGCAGATGTGGTACGATTACCATAAGAAATATGTAAATTCGATCACTCTTGTTGACGGTGGAGAAGGATACACAACAGCACCTACAGTGACGGTGCTTGGAGGAACGGTAGGATCAACAGGTCCTTTCCAGATATTAGGAACTAGTTCGAGTGGTTCGACTTCAGGAAGTTATGGATATTACTATCCATTGTTCACAAGTCAGAAACAGGCACAAATTTGGGATTCACAGAACGGTGGTTCAGGTGCGGCACACACGCACACATTCAATGATGTTGCAGGCACTTTCTATATGCCAACTGTTTCATCCAACCATGCTATCGCAACCAAGTCAGGTGCTTACAAGATGTACACCACGCCAGACACCGATGCCGCGACGGCAACGGCGATTGTCAAAGACGGCAAGGTAACCAGCATCACGGTAACTAGCAAAGGCAGAAACTACAACGCAACACCAACAGTGGTTATTTCAGGTGGAACAGCGACAGGAGTAAATCCTGCAACTGTGGCAAGAGCATATGCAAATTTGAACAATGATCTTGTAAGAGATTTTGATACCACCATAAAATTTGACAGGATCAAGGCAACAAGTAATGTCGTGGATTGGGCGGCATCAACAAGTTACGCATATGGTCAACTTATAAGATACAAGAACGAACTGTACAAGGCAACAGATGCCTTTACATCAAGTACAAAATTTGATGACAATATTGGCAATGTATACAAAGTTTACGGCGACGAGACTGGCCTAAGTGCCTCAGACAGGACAAAAGGATTCTACACACCAGGCACAGGAATGCCAGGCAACGAACTATCACAGGTAATGTCAGGAGTTGATTACGGTGGAACAATGGTCACGGGACTACTGTTCACACAAGAAGCAGGATGGGATAAAGCAGGTTGGTATGATTTCCCTTGGGACAACTACGGTGACTCCAGAGTGAAAGCATTCAGGGCCGACGGTTCAACAAGAGTTTTCACGTTTGATCCTGCTCCAGCATCAACTGTAGTATACCAAGTGTACATCACAGAAGATGACAGCACGAGAAGGAAATTGTCAGATGTGTTCAGAGGTGATGGATCAACTTCAAGTTTCACAATCAGCGAAACGATAGAAGAAAACGCATTGGTTGAATTCATACCTTTCGATGACGACGGTGTGCTTACGCCAACAGACGACAGGACTCTTGATTCCATAATCAAAGGAGGACTTTTCAATACAGCACTGGGCCATTCACCTAGTGACATACTACTAGAAGGTGACGATTTCCTATCACCGGAGACAAGTTATGCTCCAGAAGAGGCAGTGCCTGGCCAAATATTTGATACCGTGGACATTAAAGTTTACACTTCTCCAGAGTCTGGAGTGCCTTTCATCAGCGAACGCAATCACAGAGGTGATGGATCAACCCTTGTTTACGCTATAGGAGAGCACCCAGGAACACTTGGATCAGTGACAGTTACGGTCGATGGTGTGATCAAAAAAATTACAACAGATTACACAATAAATGTTGGTAGCAAGACTATCACATTTACATCAGCACCAAAAAACCATGCTGTCATATCAACAAAGGTTTTTGCGATATCAGGTGAGAACTACAGAGTGCTTGACCAATACACTGGAGACGGAAGCACAACACAATTTTTAACTAAAACAAGAGGTGAATTCAACCTAGATTCAACAGCGTCTGAAATATATGTGACCATAGATGGCGTGCCAACAAGTGCATACGAAACTTCAACAACTGCAAACACAATCACTGTCACGTTCACGTCAGCACCAGCGGCAAACAGTTTTGTACAAATAGCAGGGTTCAACAAGTCAACAACTTCGACAAGGAGTTTTGCCAGCATCAGAAATGAAGCGATTACATTTGATGGTTCAACAGAAAGATATACTTTAACATATCCACCAGGTTCGATTGGACCTTTCTCTGCTTTGACTATGGTGGAAGCAAATGGCAAGATGTTGCGTGGACCAGATGTTAGTTACTACGTGGGTGACGGCACTACAACTAGATTCGGATTCAACCCACTTACAGGGATAGGCGAGGACTCTTCTTATGTTAATCCTTTTGGTGAGGACAGCACAATTGATCCAACCAAGGCTATCACAGATCCGTCACAGATTGTTGTTCACCTCAATGGCGTGAAGCAGGTTCAAAACACAGATTACACAGTTGACCTTGCAGGAACTATATTGACCGCGGATGACACTGACACTGTTGACACAGATTTGATAACAGCCGACGTTGCTGGTTCTCCAGACAGGGTGTCATTCGTTACAGCACCATCTCAGAATGATCTTGTTGCTATAACGACTCTAGTTGATTACCATTACTACAACGAAGGCACAGATATTATATTAAACACTACACAACTTGCCACTGACGGAAGAACACTTTCTGCCAGTGACAAGTTATCAGTAACAACCTTCAACAACGCACTAGGTTCTAAATTAAGGCGTGAAGTGTTAGAGGGGCAAGTTTCTGGGACATTCCATCTAAGGTTTGATTCGCTGAATGCCACGTATACGTATGTGTGGCTGAACGGCGTCCAATTGACACAGGCAGATGATTACACTATCAGCGGAAACGTTATAACAGTGAACGGAAGAACAATAGCATCATCTGATAGATTAGACGTAATGTATTTCGCACTTGGCACCGCCATAAGTGCAACAGGATTTAGGATATTCAAAGATATGCTGAACAGAACATTCTACAAACGTATTTCTAAATCTTCTACTACGAAACTGACACAGGACATGACCGAAGGCACACAGACCATAACGGTCGAGGACGGAACACTGTTGCCGGCACCAAATGCCGCGGACAACATACCTGGAGTGGTGTTCATAGACAAAGAGAGAATAGAATATTTTACAAAATCAGGGGACACGTTGGGACAACTACAGCGTGGCACACTGGGTACAGGAATTAAGGAACATGGATCAGGCGCCGATGTGGTAGATGCGTCTGGTAAACAAACCATTCCTTATGCAGACACTGTGTACACCAACACTTTCACAGGTGATGGCAGTACATCAACGTTTGCACTATCACAAGCACCATCATCCGCTAGTGAGTTAGACATATTCATTGGTGGCCAACGATTGTTGCTCACTAGCGAGGATGGATCAACTATTAACTATTCTGTGGACGGAAGCACGACAGCAGTGACTTTGAGCTCTGTTCCTGCGTCAGGCACACAGATCAAGATACTACACAAGAAAGGACAGGTCTGGTACACAGGAGCAGATGGTAATCCAGCGGACGGTAAAGGATTACAGGCTTCAACCACTCAACAGGCTAGATTCATAGCCAATGAGCCGACAAACGCACCTGAATAAATACACTAGATGACACAGGATAACAAACCAACAGAATCAAAAGAAGAGAATAAAAAGCCTCAAGATAACACAGGTGTTATGATGACAGGCCACATCAAAATTTTCGATCCAGAGACTGGCGAAGTAATTGTAGACAAAAGGAATGCAATCCACTACGAAAACATGTCGCAGGCTCTAGCAAACTCACTGGCAAACAAAACCACAGGTTTTGTGCATGAGATGGCGTTTGGTAACGGCGGAACAAGCGTAGATCCAACAGGAGTAATAACTTATCTTACACCAAACTCAACAGGAACAAACGCAAGTCTTTACAATCAAACTTACTACAAAGTGATAGATGATAACTCATCCACTAACAAAGATACTACAAGAAACAAAATGGAAGTCAGGCACACAGCAGGAAACAAATACACAGATATAGTTTGCACTTGCACATTAGATTATGGAGAGCCAACAGGACAGGATGCTTTTGACAACACAACAGATTTCAATGGAGATTTTGTTTTTGACGAACTTGGATTAAAAAGTTGGGAAGGAACAGAAAACGGATCAACTAACAAGTTGTTGACACACGTGGTTTTCCACCCAGTACAGAAATCATTAAACAGATTGATACAAATCGATTACACTTTAAGAATACAAAGTTTAACAACATTTACTGAAACAAGTTCTACTGCACTGTCAACTTCAAACACAGTTAGCGGAACAACTTCAGGAAGTAGCACTGGATACTAATAGAT
>PYIK01014486.1_pt1 | contig 18949 bp, 29 predicted proteins | sample 3578011 | NCBI WGS metagenome assembly PYIK01 (sample SAMN08408022, study PRJNA431606) | Marine metagenome isolate SA_KN192-05_S13_70m, whole genome shotgun... | biome: marine; feature: oceanic pelagic zone; material: water; isolation source: 70 m water sample, 0.2-0.8 um fraction ... | reverse complement strand
TACATTTGATGCTGTTCCATTATAGTTTGTAGATAAATCATTTGCATTTCCCTCAAAAGTATATGTTGCAATACAACTATAATCACCTAAAACTTGCAAAGTATTAACTGTGTTTGTAGTTTCATTGTAAAGCGTTCCAATTTCACTCGTGCTTAAAATTTTATTAAATATTCTAATTTGATCTAAACTTCCTGCGTAATAAAGAGTACTTCTTTGGCCAAATTTAAGCTTCCAATATCCTTGCGCATTAGTGCCAACAGTATAAGTTGTATGTTTTACATTATTAATATAAATATCCCATTTTCCATCAGAGCTATTCCACTGAACTACTGCGTGATTCCATCCTGCAGGTATATTTGTTGTTGAGTATGTATATACTCCTGATACATTATGTGTTACAGAAATAGTTTCACCTGACATATAACCTGATGTAGAACCTAATGCTATTTTTCCTGTAACACTTGATGTGCCTGCAAATTCCATTACTTCGTGATTTGCTGTAGATGAAGTTACTCCTGTACCAGCATTAAACCAAAATGAAATACAATTTGCAACTGTTGTTGCACCATCGCTCAAAGCTGAAGGTAATGTAATTACAGAATTGCTTCCATTGAATACAGCTCCTTTACCGAATTTACCAGTAGTACTAGGCACAGAATCATTAGCATTGTCTTCAAATCTATATAAAGCTGTAGATTGAGTTGTCCCTGCATTTAATATTTGCGTAGTATCTGTAGTACAAGCAGCTCCTCCACCACCCGTGTTAATAATTCTTTTATTCAGCAAAGCTATAAGTATATTTTAATATTGATTCAACAGTTGTAAGTGCTGCAACTTCTGTTTCTATAGTGTCTACTTTATCTCTAATTTTCTTTCTATCTGCAAGTACGCTATCTGGTATTGCAGTTCCTAATTCTGATTTTCTACTTGAATACCAATCGGTTGGTGCTAATAAATTATTTGCATCAGTTTTAGCTTTAGAAACAATATCTGCTTTTAATTTATCTTTATCGTATACAGGTTTTGTTTCTCCTGTTTCCTCTCCCTCTTCGTCTAATATTGGGTATGTAGCATCAAAATCAATATTACTTATTGTATATGTAAATACATTATTATCAGCATCCCAAAATATTGGTGATAACTGTTGTGTTATCTTATCATATTCAGGAGTTACAACATCATAAAACCCGTAGTCTTCTTTGTTTGTAACTTTTCTAAAATTAATATGATAACCTTTTTCATCATTCCATTCGTTTGGAAGTCTATTAAAAGTTTGTATTGTTTCTGATCTTTCTATTGCTACCATTATGTTGCTTCTTTTGAAATTGATAACCAGTACTGTCCAGCTGCTGTTTTAGTTACTTGTATTAAATTAGCAACAGAGCCGTCATATGTACCTGTTATTATTTTAGTGCCTGTAGGCCATGTAATTGCATAGTCACCAGTTAACACAAGATCTTTTACCATGCCTATTTCATCATTCGCATAGGTAAATGTTGTAGCACCACTAAGTGTTTTTGTAAACACTTGTGCTGCAGCCCAATCTATTGCTGTTCCTGACAACGCTGAAGATGTTGTAAATTCTACTCCTAATTTATCATAAGAAACAGAATCATCTGATAATACGCTACTTGTTACTTTTGTTATTGCCATTTTTAGTTAAATTGTATAGTTCCTGTTCCTGTTGTAAATGTTGTTATTTTATCCGATCCTGAGGTGGCTGTAGTGCCTGTTAATCCAGATCCTATTGTTATAGAATAAGCAGATGGGTATCTAAGAATAACTATACCTGATCCTCCAGAGCCACCACTTCCAAACCCTCCTTGGTAACCACCACCACCGCCGCCAGATCCTGTATTAGCAGTTGCACTAGATGCAGTAGTAGAATTGCCTGAACCATTACCACCACCCGCAGCACCAGTACCGGCAGTCGCGCTGTTTTGGATACCACCACCACCACCTCCAGCTCTAGTGACTGAAGAACCTGTAATTAAAGACGCTAATCCAGCACCCCCAGCACCACCACTACTTCCTGATCCATTCCCTCCTACAGCTCCAGCTCCACCACCACCACCGGCTCCGTAGTTAGAGCTTGTGGTATTACTACCACCAGCATAACCTTGATTAACAGTTCCAGTACCACCACTGCTAGAATTTCCAGCTGAACGAGCTCCTCCTCCAGAACCTCCGGAAAGACCACCGCCTTGATAATGGGATCCTCCTCCACCGCCACCAATTGAAGTTATCGTAGATGTGCCAGTAAATACAGAGCTCACCCCATTCGAGCCATTATTGTTAGCATTTGTAGAACCCGCACCTCCTGCTCCTACTGTTACATTATAGTTTGTAGATGTCTGTAAAGTATGAGCTGATTCAGAAGAACCACCACCTCCAGAATTTTCTGAAGCATATGAGTTTCTATAACCACCTGCTCCTCCACCACCGCCTAGATTTCCACCTCCAGCGCCCCCTGCTATTACTAAATAATCTACCACTAAAGGATCTATTCCAGTTTCTAAAAGAGTAGGTTTTGTAGCAAGCCAGCCTTTTGTTGCTCCTGAATAAACAAGTGTCGCAGAATTTCTGTTTGCTCTTATTGCTTTATCAGCGCTAGAACCTTCAATATTATTTGAACTAGTTATTAATATTTTATTAGTAGCAGCTGTTCCTGCATAATCGACTATAGAAATTTCATCGCCAACAGTAGGTGAACTTGGCAGTGTAACTGTTATTTCTGCTGAGGTAGTATTAACAAAATAACCCTTGCCTGTTTCAGCAGTAAAATTAGAAGTTTTTATAGTAGACTGCCAGTCAGTGCCTAAACCTCCATCTATTAATTCAGATTTTACTTTAGTTTGTGCCATACTAAGTTATTTCGTCCCAAGACGTAGTGTCTTCGTTCCATGTGTATTTTTTACCATCACTGGGATATTCTACAGGTGGCTCCCATGTACATTTATTAGAATCTAATGTCCAGCTAGCATAAGGTTTTGGTGGTATAAATGCATCTCGCGCATAATCATAAGTATATCCTATACCCGCATAATTTTTTCTAAATGGCGTACCATCTCCTGTATGTTCACCTGCTATTGTATTATAAGAAGTTCTTTTACAAACTTGTTCACGAATATTACCATAATGTATTTCCCAGTTTGTAGGGCCTTCTGTTTCATCTTTACCTACTATTACCTCGGTAACGATATTTTGCATGTTTAAAAAAGCGTAATGTGCCATATTTATTAATTAATTTGTATAGTTCCAGTACCCGCTGTAAATGTTGTTACCTTGTCTGAACCTACGGTTGCAGTAGTGCTTGTTAATCCTCCGGGTATTGTTAAAGTGTAAGAGTTAGCATATCTTAATATTACAACACCAGAACCTCCATTTCCTCCTGATATTGACCCACCAATACCACCACTACCGCCGCCACTCCCAGTATTTGCAGTTCCACTATTCAGAGCGTAGGAAGCTACTCCAGCGCCTCCACCTCCTGAGCCACCACTACCTGGACTAGAATTTGCACCGGCACCACCACCACCGGCTCTTGTTACAGATGAACCTGTAATTGTAGATGCTACACCACTTCCACCAGCACCAGTTCCTGGACTAGTTCCAGATCCTGCTCCTCCAGCACCTCCGCCTCCGCCACCACGATAGTGACCTCCATCAGCACCTGTACCACCTGCATATCCTTGGTTAGTAGTACCACTTCCGGCAGCATTACCTCCAGAACTAATAGAACCACCACCACCACCAGAGCCACCAGTTTGACCTGCAGAATTGGAATCACCACTTCTTGCTCCACCAGCACCACCGCCTGTTGATGTTATAGTTGAAAAAACAGAGTCGCTGCCATTATATCCTCGAGCATAATTTGAACTTGAATGCCCAGGTGCACCACCAGCTCCAACAGTTACGGTATAATTTGTAGCAAGTTGTAAAGTAAGAGCTGTTTCTGCTGAACCACCACCACCTGATGTTTCATTATTATATGCAGAACGGTAGCCTCCAGCTCCTCCGCCACCTCCGTTGTATATGTTACCACCACCACCTCCAGCTATGACTAAATAATTTGCTGTTGCAGGTTGACTTGTTAGAGTTAGCCCTGAAATAGTTAAATTGGTATTTAAAGAATTAGCTGAAGGAAATACTCCTCCTAATGTAATAGTTAATATATTACCTGGATTTGTGTTATTATAAGATTGGCTACTTATTGTTAGTCCACTAGGTAATCCAGAAATTGAGGCTGTGCCTGATATAGTATTACCAGATTTAGTTATTGTAAATGTTTGAGGACCATATACTGATCCGGCTTGGCCTGTTGATGAAGACGGAGACGTATATGTTGCTCCCTGACCTGTAGGGGTATTAAATGAAACTGTTGTATCTATAAGCGTATTACTTATAGTAAAATTATTAGCTGAATTAGTTACTACATTTATACCAGTCCCACCTGTAATAGAAACAGTGCCTCCTATTGTTATAGTACTAAAAGCCATTACTTCAATAGTATAACCATTTTGAGGGGCGGTAGTAAATGTTAGTGTTGTGCCTGATATACTATAAGTTGATTTTTCTTGATAAACACCTTGTATAAAAACAAATGTTTTAGCCTCGTCACCAATACTTTGAGATAATGTGAATGCTGTAGTTGATCCATCACCTGTAAAATTGTTTTGATTCAGTGATGAAGCATTAACTGCTTTTATATGAACAACTTCTATAGCAGTACCGTTCGGTGGAGCGGTGGAGAACGTTAATGTACTGCCAGAAGTTGAATAATTATCTTTACTTTGATATACACCATCTAAATATACTTGGGTAGCATTTTCATTTGAAATGCTCATAGAAAGTACATATGCTGTAGTTGAACCGTTACCAGTAAAACTATCTCTTGCAATAACACCATCTACAGCAACCATATGTATAAGTTCTACAGATGTGCCATTGGCAGGCGCAGTAGACATTGTTACAGTGCTTGCATTTGTGGTATAGTTATCTTTAGATTGATAAACACCGTCTATATATACTTGAACGTTATTTTCATTTGCAATTGCAGTTGAAGTGTTAAATGTTGTAGTTGAACCGTTTGCTGTATATACATTTTTTTGTACAGTTACAGTTCCACCGCCACCGCCTGAAGCGGCTATTTCAACTTCTTGTGCACTACTTCTGGTAAGTGTTATATTGTTACCGGCTGTAAGTTGCACTGTTGAATCTGTACCAGATCCAGCATCTAATAATATATCTACATTATTACCATCTTGTGTTGCACTTAATGTATATGTATCACCTTGTGATCCTGTACCAAATTTTGTGTAGCTACCCATTAAAGCATGAGCAGAGCATTGGTAATATAATATAGGAGGCGTAGACGCTGAAGGTATTATCTGAGTATAAGCACCCGAATTTCCTGGTGTACCACTTGTAGTTACTCCTGTTGTATATGCTGTAGTTTTTGCTGCATCTTCATAAAATCTAAGTGGATGCCCGCTGTTTGAACTATGTGATTGATCAAACTTATATGTATTACCCGGAGTAAATTCAAGATACGCTCCCTCAACGCCGTCTATTACATACCCATTAGAGCTACCATTCCCATGCTCAGGGTGTGCCGCAGTTTTAGCAGCAACAGTAACCGCAAGAGTCTGAGCAGCATCGCTATGTGCTATTGCTCGGTGCGCTGAAAGCTCTAGTGGCGATCTGAATTTAACACTCATATATTATATTGCTTGAATTAATACTTTTATATCATTTGTTGTAGGTGCTGCTGAAAAACTAACAGTAACCGCAGCGGCTGATGTTCTTACTACATCTGCAATAACAGTGTCATAAGAAGACGCATCATAAAGCTGCACAATGACATCTCTAGTATTTAAATTGTGTGTAACAGTATATGATGTATTTGTGCCATCACCTATAGCTGTTTTAAATGTTTTAGTCGCAAGAGAAACAAATCCTGAAGATACAGAAAAGTCTGCTGAATCATATCCAGATATACCTTTAACTGCCGCACCTGCTGTTGATGCTGCTGTAGCTAAATCAATATTAGATTGTACAATTGTAAAATCAGTTAAAGCGGGTGTTGAACTGGCCGCTATAGCTACTTCGACTATAATTAAATCACCAATTCTAACTTGCTCCCCTAAAAAACTACCATCAGCAGTTACTGTATAAGTGTCTCCTTTACCACTAGCAATATTAGAACCGCCAGTTAATGCAGGCGAATTTGTTGATGCATTATATGCACCTTTATATTCTAACATTCCAGTTGCAACAGTATCTACGTATGCTTTAGTTGCGGCATCTTGGGCAGCAGTTGGATCTGTAACATTTTGTATTCTCGCATTAATACCTGTAGTTACAAAATCATATATCTGATCTCCAGTAGCAAGTGCTGTTCCATTATTAGCTACAGCTGCTGTAGTTATAGCTAAACTAGGTATTGGGCCTGTGCCATTTGTAATAGCAAGCTGATTAGCTGTAGTTGTCTGTATTGCGGTTAAATCACCACCTGCAGAAAGCCAAGCCGTACCGTTATAAAACTTTATAACGTCATCGGTAGAATCATAATATATCTGACCTTCTACCGGATTTGAAGGAGCTGTACCTAATACCTGAATACGAGCATTTTGTAACTCGTTTTTATTCAGGTCTAAATTGTTTAAATATTTTATTGCCATTTTTTTTTAGTTTAAATATGCTTTTCCTGAAAATGATGAAGAAAATGATATTGTAATTTCATTTGCATTAACATAAGTTACAGCACCTATAACTACATTACCAGAACTATCTACAACAGTAACGCTTGGATATGAATTTAAATTATGTGTTATTGTCCAATTATTAGAAGCTGAAGCTTGATTAAATTCAAATGCAGGCGATGAAAGCCCAGCTGGAGATATTGTTAATACTTCTCCTGCTGGTGTACCAACACTTCCTTTATGTGTTAATGCTAAAAGATATGCAGTTTCATTACTAATTAAAGATTTTGAATCAACAAGATATACACCGTAAGAGATAGCTTCTGATGAATCTACATCTGTAACTTTTATAAATTGATTTATAATAAGATCAATTACAGGTACAACGCTTACTCCGTTTCTATTTGTTTTACTTATAGCAATACCTGTTATATTAGCCCATCCATATTGTGTTGGTGCTGTGGGATCTACTTGATACCTAAATTCGCCCGAAGCAATTGTTTGATTAGAATAAGTACCAGCATAGTTATATTGAAATCCTGTTCTTGTTGGATCAGCGCCACCTGTTTGTGCAAAGTATTTTGCAATTTCTTCTATCTGATAATTTTTAGTAGAATTATCGGTTATATCCGTTCCAACGAGTCTATCACCACCTTGAATAACAGAGTCATTTGTGTATTGTTTTATTCTAGCCATTTGTTAAGGATATATAGTAGCATTAGCATTAAAATAACTTCCACCACTTCCATTAAATGTTTGACAGCTTCCAACTACATAATATGCATTAGCGCTAAATTTATAACGTCCTATTATAGGATTTAATAAGGTAGTACCATCAGAAGCATGAGTATTTGAAGTCCATCTTACGGTAACACTGCCTGATGCTCCACTTGTACCTGAAGGCCAACCTGAGTTACCTCCTATTTGTATCTGTGAAGAACCACCTGTTAAAGAAGGTAAATTATTAGTCACATAATCCGGATGATTTGGGTAGTTATACATACCTAATCCTTGTTCGGTTATATGAATATATGAAGCGGTAAGCCCTCCAAAGTTCCATGTAATTGTCATATCCCACACTGTAGGGGCTGCATAGTACACAACCCCGTTTATTGTCGTAGTAGTTTTTGATACTTCCGTTACAGCCACAGTATAAGTACCAGTATAATTTGTTATACCAGGTCCTGCAGTTTGATTAAAACTTGACGCAAAAGTTGATCCACCCCCTTGCAACACAGTTGATCCTGTAGGAGTTAATGTGCTTGTTATTGTTCTAGCACTTCCGGTACATCCTGTATTGCTTACAGCAATATTTATATCTTCAGGAGAACCTCCTAAAGTATATGATCCACCTCCAGAACCATTCGAAGCAGAAACATTAAAAGTAGAGCCAGCTTCACCGGTTACTCTAAATACTCTAGTGCCCCCTGAGTATGATAAATTTGATGTATCTGTAAATACTGCACTTTGAATTTCTTTTGTGCTAGGAAATATTTCATTATGTCCTACGAATATCTTTGAAACATTAGATATACCTAGCTTTGCAGCCGATATATTTGCGTTCTGTATATTTATAGGCATATTATGTTATAATATAAAATGTATTTGGATCGTACACATCTACTTGATAACCACTAGATGCTGCCGATGTATATGCAGGTGTAAAAGCTATAGTAACAGTTGTACCAGATGGTACTGATGAAACTGTTCCTTGTGTTCTTGTAGTATTACCTGATGTACCTGTTACAAATACAACAGCATTTACTGAAAATATACTTGATGAGGTTACTGTAAAAGTTACAGAAGAAGCACCAGATGGATTACCTGATGTTGTAGCTCCTGTTTGTTTTAAAGCATCATATTGTGCTTGTGTACCTTTCCAAAAATTAAGAAGCTTTTCATTGTTTCCAGTAGCAGCATCATAATAATGTTGACCACCTATTCTTGTTGTTAAATTTGCCATTTTTTATTTTTTTATGCTACATAAGTACCACTACCAGTCCATTGTATTACGGTATCTGATCCTACTGTACTTGTTGTATGTGTACCTGTTATTGTACCTAAGTTAGCTGTAGCTAATCTTAATATTACTACTCCTTGCTGTCCTGAGCCACCGGAACCATCACCACCTTTTCCATAAGCTGATGCTGTAGAACTACCTGCTCCATAATTTCCAGTATAGCCTCTACCTCCAGATCCATAATTTGTTGCTGAACCTGTTATATCTATAGAAACAGGAGCACCTCCATTACCTCCACCGTTACTAACTGAACCTCCATTACCTCCGGCGCCACCGCCTCCTCCAGCTCCATACATACTTGATGCACCACCGCCACTATATCCAAATTGCCCAGCATTACCCCCTGATCTAGGAGAAGCTGTACTTCCACCACCGCCAGAACCAGCTGTAGCTGTTATTCCATTAAATGTAGAATCATTCCCTGCAGTACCTACTGTTACTGTATAAGATGTATTTGGCGTTAAAGTCATTTGGCTACCCATTGCTTGACCGCCTCCGTTTACAGAACCCCAAGAAGTTTTAACTCCTCCGCCGCCACCACCACCGGCAACATATCCACTTCCTGCTCCAGCACCACCACCAACAATTAACCAATGCGTATTATAATCTGTAGTAATATTTACACCAGATACCACACTTGTTATTGGGGCTACACTTGAATTAGGAAAATTACCAGATATTGTTACAGTAAGTGTTTGTGACCCACTTCCGCTTGTTACTGAAGCAGAAAGACTTGAAGGTAAATTTGTCATCGCAAAAGAAGACGGAGTTAGTCTTTGCCCTGAATTACCTGATATTGTAAAAGTTGTTGATGCATATGAAGTTCCAGGGTTTCCAGTCCTTACTGTTGGGGTTGTATATGTTAAACCTAATCCTGTTATAGAAGCAAATTGAATTGTAACCTGATTTATATAAAATGAACTAGTTCCTTTATAACCGTTCTCAATATTTGTTGAAGCTTTGTAAAGCTTATTACTGGATATTTCTGTAGTTCCTTTATATAATGGCATATTATGAAGTTACAAAATATAATGTATTAGCATCTTTAGATCCTATTGCTGCATATTGCGCAGCTGTGCCTGTCCAAACTTGAGCATTAGCTGTTTGGTTTTGATCATCAACAGTTTCTGCTGTTTGTATTATAGTTGGATAAAATGTTTTAATATCTGGCATGATCTTATGTTATTAGCCAACCAATTGTACCGTTTACATATAAACATCTTATTGGTTGATTATTAGTTATTGTTATTGATTGACTAGATCCTTCTATTGTTGCACTTGCAATAGTTACAGTTCCTGTACCTGTTTTTTTAAGCACCACTTCATCACCAGCATTTAAACTAGCTGTTGGCAATGTTACTGTATAGTTAGAACTGCCTGTAAGTACGTTTACTGAGTTTACGACTAAATTAGCAGTTCCTGATATTACGTTTCCTGTTGCGTTAGTTATTCCTAGAAGACCAGCGCTTGGTAAATCTATTTGTAGTCCCATTAGCTAATTCCGTTTATTACCCAGCCATTAGCAGCATCTGAATAGAATAATTCAAATGAAGATGTTTGTTCATCTAAAGCTAAGGAGCTAGTTCTCATTATTTTTTCTGATCCATTTGGATTTATTGTCCAAATATATGCTGATTGACTATAATTGCCATTAGCATCAAATGCAGATAAGTTTGTAAACTTAATACTATCACCCGCTGTTCCAGCTGGAAGTGTTACTGTTTTATCTGCTGTTATATTAGAAAGTATATAATACTTCCACGCAGTTACTGTTGTATCTGCTGTTAAAGCACCTCCATAAGCATAACCTTGTTTTAATACAACTTGTCCGTTAGCCGGTGCTGTTTCTTGTAGGTTTGCAAAGTTTATAGAATTTACTGCTACATCTGTTAAAGAACTAGGAGCATAGTCGTAAGTAGCTCCATTAGCACTTGCTAAAATGCTAAGTGCTGCATGCGAAACCGCTTTAGTAGATGTATCGTATTGTAAAAAGTTTGACTTAGATGCGTTGGGTATATCATTTAATTTTAATACTTCAGAGTTTACATTAAACTCGCTTGTATTAATAGTGATAACACCCTGCCCTTGTTTTCCAAATGTTATGCTAAGATTTGTTTCATTCTCAGCTATTATTTGATAAAGATTAACTGTTGAATCATTAATTAAACCTCCTACAGATGGAAAAGCTGTACTGTATGTGCTTTCTACAAAATATAATGCTTGTGTTGAAGGGGTAGCATCAAATAAAGTTTTTATAGCTGTATGATTAGCTGAAGATAAAACTACACTTGTTGCATTTGCAGTTATATTTATTCCTGAAAAACTTGCAGGTGATGTTGCTGCTTGAAACAGTGCACCATTACTTTGGCGTATTCCGTAGAATAATCTACCCATAGTAATATTACCAGATGGGCCTGCTAAAGTTTCTGAAAGACCAGGAAGTGCTGATGCAACTCCTGATGCTAGTTCAGGTAAATCAAAATAATCTGTACCTATTTGCAGTTGTGATAATAATCCTTGATCGGTTAAACCAGATAAACTAGATGGATTTCCTTCTACAGGAAGTATTTGTGCACCCGTAGGAACACCCGAAGAATTTTGAAGTGATATACCAGATGCTGATAATACAGCTCTTGTACCGTCAGTTGCAATTGCTGTAACAGTATTTTGACCCATAACAGTTCTACCATTATTTGCAGTACCATCTGTGTCTCTTACAATATCTGTTGTAAATCTAGTATTATTTGAAATTATAGTTTCACCTGCACCTGATATAGTTAAATTTGTACCATCTGTACCCATAGATACATTAGGGGCAGTATCGCCAAACACAATAGTAGACTCAGAGTCTTTTAAATTTACAGATCCATGTATATTTAAATTTCTAGGATCATTATTTGGATTATCTGTACCAATTGTAACATCCCCTGAATCTATAACTAAGTCTCTAGTAATTTTTAAATCTCCAATTACCTGAGTTTCTATTTGTTGTACACCTGTTAAAAATGTAAATTCAGTAAATGCTACTTGACCACCTGTATAAGTTTGATCAAGAGTTACATTGAATCCCCAGTCTGTATATTTATTATTACCACTTGTGGTATATTGAGATACGTTAGGCTCAGCTGAAGAAGCTGTAAACGTAGGCGCATTAAATGAAGTTACGGTGCCTGTGTAGTTTACACCACCCAGAACACCGGAAAATGTTGCTGAATTATTTGCAAAGTCAGCTAAGTCATAGTCTAAAGCAAACTGGCCGTCGTTATAATCTCTGATTACTAAAAATACTTGGCCTGTACCAAGCGTATTCAAATATATATCTGTACCTGTGTTTACTGTAGCACTTTTAAGTACAACATTAGTTAGTACAGAACTAGCTAAAGTTCTGACCAAAGATTTTTCATATGTTGTACCTTCTCTGTTTACTGAAAGATAGAAGCCAAGAGGTACTGAATCAGGAATATTATTCGCTGTAGTATCCTCACCCAATATATAGGTTTTAAGGCTATCTATAGTATAATTTTTAGTTGCTAATGCGGAACTTGAATTTGCATCAGTACCCAAAAGTTTATCACTTCCCTCGACAGTAGAGTCTATGGTATATGTACTGATTCTTGCCATTATTTATTCTTTAATTGTGTTCCTTTGTTGCTAAGTTTTGCTTTAGCTGTTATTGGTTTTGTTGCATGTGCAATTTCTGATAAAGTTGAACTTACACTTACACCTGGTAAAACGTCGTATAAATTAATTTTTTTCTTTTTCATTTTTTTATTTTTTATCCGTTAGTTATAAGTGCAGCAATAACGCCGTTTACTTTTATTACATCTCCTGTTGCCCATTTGTATTCTTGCTGTATACCTTCTGGAGCTTTTAACATAACTATAGAATAATCTACTCCTCCTTTAGTTATAGTCATAACTGCGGTTACACTATTGGGTCTTACTTTTACATCAAACACTAGATTACCAGCATTAGTATCATAATTACCGTTAGCAAGTTTGTATGGGCCGTTGCACATATTTTCTCTAAGCACTACACCTGTTATTATATCCCCACTTGATGGGTTAGATGCAGTGTATGTTATTTCACCTGTAGTAGAGCTTATTGTTGGTGTAACTGTTAAAATTGCCATTTGTTTTTATTTTTGTTTGTTAAATTTTTTAATAGCTTGGCTGTATACTTTATCAATATACGTTTCTCTTTTCATTATTTTGTTTCTTTTCGCAGATTGAGGCAGGTCTTCTTCATCTATTAATATTTTGTATATTCTATTAATTAGATATTTACCTTTATAACTTACTTTGTATTTGTTATGATCTCCTCTGCGTCCACCGCCCTGATGTGATTTTTCAATCCATCCTTGCTTTTGCAGTCTATAGAATCGTTCTTTATCCCAGGAATAAAACAATGTACCTGTTTTAAAATCGTCTATTGTAAAATATATAATTGGGTCTAAATAAAATAAAAGTTCTAAGTCAGCAACAGAGAGCTCATTATTCTTACAAGCCCATCTTGATACTAACCTATAGTATTTAAGAAAGTCTACTTTAACTTCGCCCCTTTGAGCAAAATCTTTTCTTTCCATTACAATATAGCTACAATGTCTCTTATATTTATGACCTTATATATACTGTCTTTATGTTCTACTGGATGTCCTGCTATTCTATCAAAAAGAACTGTTTGTCCTTTCTTTAAAACACCGGGCCCAGATGATATGATATTAGCTTTTCTATACCTAATATCTTCTCTATGTTTTTCAGCTAGCTCTAAGCCACCTTCAGTTTTTATAGAAGTTTCTAATATTTCTTCTAAAACTACGTAATTACCTATTGCTTCCATTATTCTCTTATATTACTAATTACACAATCAGTTGATAGAATAGTAGTTGCTACAGACACTGCGTTGTTTAAAGCAGTCTTAGTAACTAAAAATGGATCTATAATGCCTTCTTTTCGCATATTTCCAGTGTACCCGCCTGCTACATTAACCCCGTCTCCCCATTTTTTTAATTGAAAACGTTCGGGCAGTAGCCCTGCATTGGATAATATTTTTGTATATGGTGCAACTAAAGCATCTTTTAATATTTCAACGCCCGCTAGTTCTCCTTGGTTTAATTCCATTTCCCAATCTGTCTGCGCTGCATATGCAAGTGCAGTACCACCACCGGGCAGAATACCTTCTTTTCTAGCTGCTTTTACAGCATGAATTGCATCATCTACTCTGTCTTGCTTTTCTTTAAGTTCAACTTCAGTATCAGCACCTACATATACAATGGATACACCACCACATAATAATGCTAACCGGTCATTCAAATGCTTAGATAATAATTTATTATCTTCGTCATCAAGAGCAGTTTTTAAATATTCGATACGTTCTTGTGCTTCTTTTGGTTTTTTACCAATAACAAGTACTGTACCTTCACTATCTGAAATAGCCTTATCGGCTGATCCTAACATGTCAGGGGAGATTGCATCAATCGAGTCCCCAAGGCTTTCGTCAAAAACTTTAGCCCCGACAAGCAACGCGAGATCTTCTAATATATCCTTACGCTTAAGTCCAAAGCTGGGTGGATCTACTACGTTGACCTTAATATTGCCCTTTACTTTGTTCATTGCGAGTGCAGTCAGTGGCTGCGATTCTAAAGGTGCAATAATTAGTATGCTCTTATTGGACTTTATTGCATACTCTAAGATGTCTTGAATTTTTCTTACATTTGGTATTTCGCTTGTGCTTATGAATACCAATGGATTTTCAAGTTCCGCTGTCTCTTTTTCTTTATTAGTATAAAAGTGTGGCGTTTTACAGGTACTACCAATTTTTGTTCCTTCAACTACGTCAATATACGTTTCGCTATTTGGAGAAGTTTCCATAGTAACAATTCCGTTTTCTCCTGCACCTTCAAAAGCTTGTGCAATAAGCCCGCCAAGCTCTTTATCATTATTTGCAGATATAGTTGAAACGTTATATAATTCTTTGCTATCAACTTTAACAGATTTTTTTGCTAAAAAATTTATTACGTGTTCTTTAAATTTAAGTATACCGTTTTTTACATCTCTAAATGTATGCTCACCGCCTTTTTTACTATTATATGTGTCTATTATAGCTTGTGTTAGTACAATAGAGGTGGTTGTACCGTCTCCAGCTACAGAAGCAGTTTTTTGTGCTGCTTGTTTCATCATAGAAACACCTAAGTTTTCTACCGGGTTATTCAGCAAAATAGAATTTGCCACAGTAACACCGTCTTTAGTTACATAAGGGTTTCCAAAGTCGTCTTCAATAACTACAGTTCTTCCGCTAGCTCCAAGTGTTGAGCTTACTGCTGTAGCTATTTTATTTATTCCGTTTGTTAGTTTTTCTTTAGCTCGTTGATCAAAATGTAGATCTTTAACAAGCTTCGGACCTCCGAATTGTGCCATTTAATTTAATTTGATTTAATTTTGTTTTTAACAATTCCATTTACGTCTTGCTGCTCTTCCTCTTTCTGATGTCCAGCTTTTAGAACGCGCGCAAAATGCTTTTCTTCTTTTTGCAGCCTTGCTGCCTTTTTTTAATTTTGATGGTGGTGTGGTAACTGCAGTCTTAAGTTTACTGCCTGGATTATCTTTTCTATATTTAGCAACCCCTTTAGCAGTCATTCCTCCACCTGCTTTTTTACCTCGGCCGCCACCTTTTTTTACTTTAGAATAATATCCTAAAGATTTTTTTCTTGATGGTGCGTTTTTACTAGGCATTTTAATTTTTCTTTTTTCTTCCTGGTTTTTTACGTGTAAATTTTTTCACTACTTCTTTCGCATCGTCTAATTTGTCTTCTACAAAATCTTCAACTTCATTTGGGATGCCGTCTTTATCAGCATCCTTAAAGTATCCAAATTTAGTAGCCACAACCATTCCGACTGCCGCAAATAATAATAGTGATAATATAATTATAATAGCTTCCATTTTAATTTAATATTTAAGTTATTTTTTTACGTTTTTCTTTTTTTGTTCCTTTACCGTCGTTGCCTCTATTAGCTTTTACAGATTTAAACTTACCATCTTTATGATCGTAATCTTTACCGGTCAGAGAACGTCCCGCCTTCTTTGCAGCTCTTCTTTTTTTCTGGCTATCCGCTCGCTTTTGTTTGCGATCCGTAGAATTTGCATAATGCAAATCTCTAGCCGCTTTAGCCGCTCTGGCTTTAAGGGAAAGTTTCTGACTCATTATTTATTTATTTAAATGGCTGCCATCACAATATCCTTGTGGATTTGCAGTACCGCCACATACACACATTGGGTTATTTTCCATTATCCATTGCTTTTTTTGCCATGTATCGATCATCATGCTCTAATGCAGCTTTAAGAATAATCTTATCCATTACATTATCTTGATTTTCTAACATTTGTTTTTGTAAATCAATAACCATCTTTTCTAAATCATCTTTTGATTTTACTAAAAGGTCAATTTGGTTATTTTTCTTTTCTACCTCATTTTTAAGCGCGGTTACATCGTCCGGCTTGGCACCTGTGATTGTTGAAACCACAATGCCGATACTTGCAGAGATAGTTCCGATGAGCATCATCACAACTTCTTTATTTGTATCTAATACTGGAAACTGTATAAGTGCTACAATTATTCCAATAACAAATAAAAATATAAATAATGATCCTATATAGTGGCGTAGTTCTTTAGCGACGCCGTTTTTTGGAAGTGCCATTCTTTTTCGCTTTTGTACTGTTTCTTCTTATTTGAGAAGTCTTTCTTCCCATACCTACTCTTTTCTTTTCAGCGACCGCTCTACGCTTTTCGGATGATGACATCTCACCCCATGTTTTTACTGTCTTGCCAGACACCCGTCTCGATGGACGACATTTTTTTGTATTCCTGTTTTTAGTAGACCCACAGACGTTGCCCTTTTCATCGGTCCACTTTTCTTTAAACCAACGTTTAAGTGCTAATCCTTTTTTAGTTTTTCTTACTGCCACTCTTATGTACTTTTTGTATAGGGAAACTAGCATATAAAGAAGCCCCGGTGTGTTTTACAAACTTACCAGTATGCTTCATTAATTTATAACTACTTCCTTTTTTCATCCAGTGGTAACCAGTGGGTGCTTTAACTTTTTTCATTTACCCCCGCAATGTTTCATTATAGGGTTAGTAACGTCTTCTCTAAAAGTCGTAGGAGCCTCAACATCCCTTTGTCCTAGTTTAGCAAAAGGACCTGTTTTTTTAACACCTTGAGGTTTTATTTCATTAACTTCTCTTTCTATAGGTGCATAAGTTGAAGTTGGAACTTTAGTAGCTACTTTACGCTTGTTTTTACCTGCGCCTTGAGAAAAGTTTCTTTGTTTCTTTAACTTACGATCTTCTTGAATCTGTTTTCTTCTTTCTATTTCTTTTTTTGGTAGTGGTTTTTTAGTTTCTGTCATGATTTTTATTTTTTAGCTCCTTCTTTAGTTATGACTCCTCTTCCTATAAGGACATCTTTTTGTGTTATTTTTCCATCACCTGAAAGATCCTCCATTTTTGCTAAAGGTGGTTGTCCAGATCCATCTAGTGATTCTGTAACCATATACAAGCCACTATCCATTTTCTTAAAAGGTGATTTTTGTGGATGGCCACAAGAAGTATATCCTGCTTTACCATCGGGTCCTAAATTGTTTGGTCCTATTCCCATTTTTTTATCGTTTTCTTTTTGATTCTAATAATCCACGCTCGTACTCTAATTGTTTCTCAATTTCCAGTATTCGCGTTTCAAGTTTGTTTATAATAATTATCTTTTCATCTAATCTTTCGTGCACTAAATGTAATTCATCTTTCAGTGATGTAAATTCTGAAAATATACCGCCGGCCGCAAATACCGCGGCTACGAATGATATAACAATAGATAAATTATTTTTTATAAATGCATCTGCCATAATTATTTTCTTTTAGGGCCACCACGCTTTCTGCATTTGGCAATCGCCCCCGACGCATATGCCGAGGGGAATACCTTATATCTTCTTTTCACACTGTGGTAGCATGCATCCTTTTTTAGAAAGGGTGTTATTGTATGTTTAGTTTTTTTCATCTTTGAACGTTTTTACAACCTTAGGTCCTTCAAAGGCCTTAAGCTTTTTTCTATAATGATCTATAGAAGAGTCTATGGCGCGCTCGGCACCTTCAACTGTTTCGCGGCGGGTAACGTCGCTCCAATTTTCCCCGTCCTCGGAATATTCTGTTTGGTAAAATCCGTTGGGCAATTCTACGATGCGCCAATTGGATTTGGTACTAAGTTTATCCCAGGCTTCTAATTGCTCTTGGGATGGTCTAGGGTTCAATGTTCTAGTTTGGTAATAAAAATAAGTCATGGTTTTTTGGTTTTAAATTATACTTATTGGTTGTTCATCATTTCGATGTATAATATCTGTGCAAGACGTACCTCATCGGGTGTATCTATACAAATATTATGGGTTAATTCCTTATATCTGACCTGTTGTAGGTCTCTGCCTGAGGCGCAACTAATCGTAATCGTACTCAATACTATCATCAGGGTCGTCCTCGCGACCACAGATGCACTCTTTAATGTTTTGCTCATGTCTGTTCGTTTGTGCCAGATGTATTTCAATCAGGGCTTCCGTTAGTTTGTCCACGGCCTTACGTATATCCTTGAGCTCGTTTCGGATACCATTGGCTTTAACGTGAATATATTCTTTGCTCATGGTTAATTAAATTGAATTTTATATATAGAGGTTTTGTATTACACATATATATTTGATACACAACTAGTTAGGAAAGTTGTTTAATAAAATACCCCCATATTGACAATGTTTTAATACATTTACTGTTAATAATGTAACGATTTATACATTTTATTACTATATTATCGTCGTATTATATGTGACAATACATGTGATTTGTTGTATACTTTGTAATAAAGCTTTGATTTTATTGTATACTTTACGATCTTTTATTACTTTTATCACATATTACACAATTTCACAATATATGTACTTATTGTTAATTGTTATTAATATAATATAGTATTTAGTTTACTATTAATAATTCAATAATATCAATGATTTATTACATTATTAATGTTATACATTATATTATAGTGCAAAATATTTAAAAAGGGACATTTTATATATTTATTTAATATTTAATTAATAAAACACGTTACAAAATATATAATAAAGTGATAATATATATGAATTTAAAATAATAATAATAATGTCAAATTTAAAAAATCTTAAAACAAATCACTAC
>PYIK01243975.1_pt1 | contig 19227 bp, 30 predicted proteins | sample 3578011 | NCBI WGS metagenome assembly PYIK01 (sample SAMN08408022, study PRJNA431606) | Marine metagenome isolate SA_KN192-05_S13_70m, whole genome shotgun... | biome: marine; feature: oceanic pelagic zone; material: water; isolation source: 70 m water sample, 0.2-0.8 um fraction ... | reverse complement strand
CAAAGAACCTAGTTTTCCACTCGCTCTGTTCAAAAAAGCCCAGTTTATGCCATTCTTCCTTGCGTTCCAGCATGGTCTTTGCCCGTTCATCCCAGTCTTGGTTTAGGAGGAAGGCCTCCATCTTCTCTTTTTTATCTTCTATCTCTTGATATTCGAATCCATCATATTCCCAGTGTAGCAGTTCGAACACGTTGCCATCCCTGTCACAGTAGTCTATTGAGAAATCCAGTCCCCATTTTGGTCGCATGGCTATCAGTTTCTGGAAGTGTGGCCTGTAATCTGCCCACGTTGACAGTTGTTGTAGTGCGTCACCGGTGTAGCCTTTTCTCTCAAACATGTAGGCATGGTTGATGTGTGGGCCTGAGTCCGGTGAATCATCTGTGAACCATGGCTGACGTAATGTAATGTGTTCGGAGTTCCTGTGTTTGGTGGTTGTTGCACCATTTGCCACGGCGTACATTTGTTCTAGTTTTGTTAGATCATATCCATTCTGGTCAAACATCTCTACCACTTCTTTGGGTGGACATGCGAATATGCTTTTTATACGTTCATGCCAATGAGGATTAGTGTCAAATTTGTTATCTGTCAAGTGCAACTGCATACACTTATTTACTATTACCCGAAAGTTGTCCAGTTCCAAGGATCTTTGAATTTATCCTCTTCTGATTTGTAAGGCCGAGATAAGCATCTTATAAAAACACCGATCAAAATACCTAATAGTAACCATGTCAACATAGTAACTGTAGTTATCTGCTAGTATTATTTTTCTGTTGGATCTAAATCGTTTGTGAACTTGTCTTCGGCTGGTGCTTCCAGTTCAACATCTTCGCCCATCTCGTCGTCATCGTCGAATTCTTTATCAAGCATTGGAACTTCGCCTGCGTCTTCGTCTTCATCATCGTCATCTTTTGACTCTGCGTCTTGTTTTACTAGATCGTTTAATGATGGTTCTGGAGCATGTGGTTCAGATGTGTTCCTGTCTGTTTGCACACCGTCAACTACTTTTTCATCAACCTGTTCTTCTTCTGCTGGTGCTTCCGCCTTTTCCGCGTCTGCTATGATCTCAGTAGTTTCTGGAGTCTTGATGAGAATGCTTGATGATTCTTCATTGTAAACTGCTTCATTGTCTGATATTGTGTTGTAAAGTTCCACAAGTTGCGTATCTTCTGCGTTTTTGACATACTCTGCGATATCTTTTGTGATAACTTCTCTAAATGATTTTGAGTCATAAGTCTGTTCTTCTTTTTGCTCAGTTTTAAGTTCCGCCAACTGTGCTTCTAGTTCAGCGATTTTCTCTAGTCTGTTTACTTCCTCGTTTACTTCTTTTTTGATTGTCGTTGCAATTGAATCATCAGCGTCAGACTCTTTGATTGCTTTTGTTATAACTGATTCTGATTTTGGCTCTTCTGTTATCGACTCAACTAATTTTTCTGCTTTTGCTGATACTTTTACAGGTTCAACGTATTCTTTTATTCCTGCCAGTTTTGCGATGTCAGCCAATGAAATATCTTTATCGTCTAACACTTTTGGTGCTTTGCCCGCCGCTTCCATAAGTTGTGCTCTTTCTTCTTCCGGAGTTACATTGTTCATAGCATTCAAACGAGCTACTAGGTCTCTGAAACTTGAATCTGCTGATTTGTTTTGTGCCATATGAGTATTTATATTTGTTTAAGTTTTATTTAAGTTGTTGATTTAGTTGTACTTGAAGTCTTGATTCGTATGCTAACCCTTCGGTCTGTATAAATTTGGCATATTTTTCCTGCATTGACTTAACAAAATTTAAGTCTTTACCACTATCTAACCTTACCTTCACTGCTGATATGTCATTTTTGATGTTTTTGGCCAATTCATCATTGCCAGCATCTATGGCCATTTCGTACGCTGTGTTCATGGCTTTGACAGCAGGCACAGTATTATCTATGGCATTCTGTATTGATCCCATTCCTGCAACTGCTCCAACAATTACACCAGCCGCCGCTAGATTCCTTGCCCAATCTTTTAGGCCTTCTTCTAGATCTTCAGCATCTTTTAGATGCTTGTCTTTGATTTTGCCAATGTCTTGGTGTGATGCTCCTTTGCCAGCCGCACTCTGTATGGCCTTCATTCCCGCCTTACCGTATTTCTTTACGCCTGCTCTGTACAGGATGCCGCTTTCATCTGTTTTTTTCCTTGTTTCTTTCGCAATCTCTTTCTCAACTTCGTTAACCCTCTTTGACAATATCCTCATCATGCCCGGTTTTGTGTCGATGTCGTCCAGTTTCGTTTCTTTTGATAAGATCTCGTCTATGTTTTTTTGTACGACCTGTGCATGTTTTTGCATCAGAGATGCATCAAGTTCTTCTCTGTATGGATTAAGTTTCTGGTATTCCTCGTAGTTGTAAACACCCTGCAGGTAATCAGCCGCTTTGTTTAATTTACTCTGCACCCAGCCCTCAAGGTCGTCGCCTGGCTTGATCATGTCCGTCAATGCAATCGCATACTTGGCAGTGTGGTACAGTGTGCTTTTGCTCATGTGTCCCTCGCCTGCGTCTTCTGAAACTGATTCGTCTTTGATCAATTCTTGTTGATGTTTTTGTAAATCTTGTATGTTATTGAAAGTCCCGGTAAGTTTGCCTTGTTTGTATGAATAAAACTTACCGTCTTTGTTCCTTGCGGCAAGTCCGTATTTGTTCATACCTCTATCTGTGTTGTCTTCAGCATCTGTCAAATCTTTTTGTGGTTTCATTATAGATAGATAACCTTCTTGGTCACCGTACATTTTTTTGAAAGTGTCTGGATCATGATCCGCTATCTTTTTCATTACATATTCTCTCGGCGCTGTATCAGAATTATCTATGTGTTGTGCTAATGATTTAAGCATATCTTTGTCTAACAAATCTGCCGATTTCATGAACATACCATAGTCCATTGAATCTGCACCAATTTCCCTAGCATAGTTTCTAATTACTCTTGATGCCATTGATGAACCTTTGTCTTCTGTCATGCCGCCGTCGTCGTAGAGTCCGGCCTTCTCGCCCTCGGTGTAGTTGTAAACTTTCTTCACGTAGTCACCCGCCAGGTCGATCTTCTTTGCGACCCATGACTCCATCTCTGCGGCATCGTCGATCATGTTGTGCAGTTTGATCGCGTGTTTGCCGATTCGCATCAATTGGTTCAATGCCATTGATGCTTCATATGTGTCAGGCTTTACGGGTTGATGTTGAAATTCTTTTATTCTCATTAATTAAATCCAAAGTGAGTGATTTCAGGATATTTTGCAATAACCTTTCTTGCTATCTCGTTGTGTGCTTTCACCATTTGGTTCATATACCCTTCTGGTCTGCCGCCACCTATCATTGTCGCCCCACCACCACTTCGATCAATTGTTGCTGGCTCTTCTGGTGAAGGTTTGCCGATGTTCTTCTGTAGCCATTGTGTTGTTCTTGCAATAAACTCTTTTGCTGGTACCGGACTCATATCTTCGAAATCACTGTCATATCCAAGTGCATCAAGAAACTGTCTCATACTTGCGTTGCTTAGGTACGGACTTTCTACAGACTCGTCATCCTTGTATTCATCAGGAAACGTAAAAAGTTTAGGATCAGTTTTAGATCGCATGTAACCAATCATTTCTGCGCCTTCTGTGATTTCCTGTATCTTCATATCAATATTTATACTGTTTGTCCTTCGTGCCTTGACTGCCTGCACACCTCTATTTTGTACTCTCTGCCGTCAAAATCCTTCTCTGTTCTGTATAATACACCTTCGTGTGCGTCATTGCCACAGTTGAGGCATTTGACTATCCATTCTTTTTTAAGGACTAGTGTATCCATTATCTCTTGACCAGTGGACCACCCATGAGGTTCACGCCAGGTAGGTTGTGTGCACCTTTGGCAGTGCCATCTGGATTTTTTGGTTGCACTATTTTTGGTAATCTTGGGGCTCTGGTTCCTGACTTTCCAGGTGAACCTGAGTAGGCTTTGGAGAATCTATCTTTGCCTATTGCGATATGTGGTGACGTAACAGTGGCTATGTTGCCTGCACTGGTGGCACCGGCAGTGGCCTGTTCTTCAATCTTGCGTGTTATGATTTCATTGATTCTCATTGTAAAGGTATTTATCGAACATATTTTCATGAACCATCCTAAAAAATTTATGTGATATGTAAAAACCAGGGTACTGGTCGGTTTGCTGTTCTTTTTGCATCTGTATCACTTCGTTATCATACTGATCAAACATAACTATTCCAGACTTTTTTGTCAGTAGATTTACAGTCAATTTTCCATCACCTCCGAAACTCCATTTATCAAGCAATTCGCCATTCCAGTAACTATTGTAAGCAAAAGGGTATCCTTCCAGTCTACGCAAAAATTCAAAATTACGTGCGAGCCTATCGCTGGTCATGTAGTATCTTTTTTCACCTTTGATCTGTACAGTATTGCTTTGTGAATACTTTTCGCTGTTAAAGTATTCAGGCACAATGGCGTCGTTGAATTCTTTCCTCATTTTGAAACCATCATGATAAAAAAATTTTAAATATTTAAAGGGAATAAGAAATGCACGGAAGTCTAGCAAAGTGGATTTGGTCATAAACCCGTTGGTATAATTACTATCAGAATTTTGTATGTCAAGTACAAGTTGTTTTTTATCTTTCAATTGTTTTTCATCTAGCACGTAAATGTTAAATTTTTTTGGAAACGTCCCTTGATTTAACCTTATGTTGAGCCATGGCTGGTGATGATTGTCCCACTCTGTAAACGGTGCTTTATATATCCATGGATCAAAATTTAAAAGCCAGTCCTTATCGTAATCTGGATTGTCATCTAGTGAAAATTCGTCAATAAATCTGTTATCAATATTGACTCTTACTATGGGATCTTTCCTGTATTTTTGTGTGACTACAAATCCAATGCCTAACAAGTACTTCATATAGAAGTAATTATTTCTTCTTTTTACGTCCTGACTTCATGTTGGCACACCAGTGGTACATCTTAGCACGTTCACCTGATGCCTTTTTTGCCTTGCTTCTTAACGATGTCACAGAGCCTTTGCAACTTGCACCTGCACGTTTTACTCGCCCTGGTCTGCTTTTGCCTTTCACTTTCTTGTCTGCGAAATTTTCTTTGAACTCTTCCCATTCTTCTCGCATAGTCTTTGGCTTGCCTTTGCCTAGTCCCAACTTCTTGACGTTCATGTATTCACCACCAACAGGCACATCTTTTGTAGCGTTTTGTTTTGTTACTATACCAACACCAGCCGCTTCTTCTTTCACACAATTAGGAACCATTTTGTTACCCTTTTTCTTGTATCCTTTTTGTTGGTATCCATGCCAACACGTACCTCTTGCTTCGTTGCTTTGTGTTACTGGTGGAACTTTAGACCTCTGTTTGTCCTTTGGATCAGTTTCCCTCGCACCTTTTTCCTTCGCGGCTTTGGTAAGCCTGCCCTTGACAAGGTTACCTGTCTTTGTAAAGTATGTTCCAGGAGGAGCCTCTTTTGTTTCATTGCCCTTGTTGTTGCCAACATTTTTGAATCCAAATCTGTTATTTGGACCCACGCCTGGTTTGTGTATCAAACCCATTGTGTCTGCAGTGTGTGGCATTATAATAAATTCACTAATCTTCATTTCTTTTTCCTTCCAGCACAGTGGGCCTTCTGCGAGAAGCCTTTAGGATTGTTACAGTTTATGGACTTCTTGTATTTTTTACTCCAACCCTCTACCCTGTATGGATATGCCATCATTGAATGGTATCCCATTGTTGATCTCCCCTTTGCTCTTCTCTCGTACTTTTTGAGAATTTTATCAACGTCAGGATGTACGTACTTTGTGGCAAGTATCTCTCTTATTTTCATTTTTTCTTGTTCTTGGCTTTAGTTTTCTTCTTCATGGAGTTGATGTATTTTCTGTAGATTGCCGCTGGTCCTGATTTGCCTGCCGCCCTTGCTCTCTGCTCCATGGCCACTGCCGCCTGTATCTTGTGTGCATGTGATCTACCACTCTTTCTAATCTTTGCAACACTAGATCTAGCCGCCGCTTCATCCTTAAAACCTAATCCATGTATAGTGCCTTTTGGATCTTCGTCTGTGTATAGATCACTATGTTTTTTAGACTTTGCTTTTTGTCCTTTTTTACGTGGTATTCTTTTGCCTTCGTTAAGACTTTCATTTATGTCAACAGATCCATGCCTCGCATCTTTTGTCGGATTACCTTCTTTTAAAATCTTTGCCCATGTCACCATGTTGATTGTACAATTTTTTACTTGATTTAATGTATCATCATCTGCTTTTATTTCTTCTATACCTTGTGCTTTTGATTCTATATTACATTGAGGTGGCACAGTAAATCCAAAATTACTAGCCGCCGAATATAGCACACCGTGAATGTGTTGGAATCCATCTCCTCCACCTGACACCAATGTTCCAAATACTTTGTTGTAGAAAGGTTGATATTTGTTGTCCTTTGCCCAACTGTAGATAAAATCTAATCTTTCAAGCATGGCCTGTATATGGCAAGAATGTGTACCCCACCAAATTGGTGTAGCAAACAACACGCCGTCCATGTCAAACATCTTCATGATGTGCGGCTTCAAATCATCGTTGATATCATCTGTTGAACCTTCGTAGTCGAGATCACGCAAAGTAACTATTTCACAACTGTGTCCTAATTTTTCAAATGCCAACTGTGCCATTTTACAAACAGCAAATGTGTTTGATTCTGCGTCTGCTTTTAAACTGCCATTGAATATCAAAAATTTCATTACTTCATCGCCTGCTTTGTTGCTGTGGCATACATCACTGCTTCTGCGTCTTTGCCATATCTTTTTTTGAAACCTGCTTTGTCTTTCTTCATGCCCTTAACAATTTTTTCTCTTTTGCTCTTTTCACCTTTGGTCATGCTTCTGCCCGATGTTGTATGTTTGCCTCCATGTGCTTCTGTCATCTGCTCTGATCGAGTTACAATGACGCCACATGCCAATCTGTCACCTGCGTTTCCTGTCTTAAGGCTCTCTGCATCTCCACCTTTGCCAAGATCGTCCTCGTCGCTGTGTATCACTAGACCTCTTCCTATCACAGAACGTTCACCAAGTAGGTCAACACGTTTCGCTGTGATACTGAATTCTGCCACGCCAGATTCATCTGCCAAAACATTTCCTAGATCACCTACATGTCCCTTTTCAATGTCACCATGGTCAACACCATCTGGGTTGTAGTGTCCGCCCATTGACTTACAGCCTTCACTCATGTCTCCGAACTCGTGTATGTGGAAGCCGTGTAGGCCAGGTTCCAATCCTGTGATCGTCCCTTTGATTAGTGTTGGCGTTCCTGGCGCCTGCATAAGCAGGATAGTGCCTTTTACTGTGTCTGAATGCTCAAGCATACACTGGGCCACAGTGGTTTGCTCTGCTTCAGTGATGCTTTTTACCTTGCTACAAGAACATTCTTTTGCTCTTGTTCGAGGGCATTTTGTTTCTGTGAATTCAATGGCTCGCATATTGCGAGTATTTATTTGTTTTTAGGCATTGGGTTTTCACCAGTGAGTTTTGGTCTTGAGAACCATAACTGGAACCACTCGTCTGTACCCGGCTTGATGTTGTGTTTTCTCTGATATTGGGACTTCTCAGTGCCTGTATATGAAAGGTTTTCTCCCATAGAAGACTCTTGTGGTTTATCCACACCTGCTAATTGCTTTATTCTTTCTAGTTCGTCCACTAAATTGTCCAATCTTTCAGTTGTTGTTTGGTAGGTTTGTGTGCTTTTACTTTCTCTACCTTGCCACCCTTTGCCAAGAACGCTTTCATTTTCTCATCTAGTTCTCTCTGTTTCTCTTGGGGTGTCTTCTCCATACTCCCTGCGGCGTATGGCCTGTTTATTCCACTAAACTTAGGCATTCATGTACTCCTTTATTTGAGGCATAATACTAGTTATGCTATTTTTTCTATATTTGTCTCGCATCGCAATTTCTTTACAGAACTTTTGCCAACGCAAGGTGTTGTTTTTTGACTTACACATTTCTATGAGCTCGTCTAACTTTTCGTTACAATCTTTATTAACAAAATCCTTTTTAACATTTTGCAGTCTTTCACTAGCAATGTCAAGCAAAGATTGTGGTAGATTGTCTGGTCTGTAGTGTGAAGGTGATTCAAGCACATAGAAATAGTTGTGATATTGCTTCTCCTGTATCCAAGCAAAGAGTTTATCAAGCACTAACAGATTAAGATTGCTGACCACAGTGTTAATTGAAAAACCAACGTCATTTTTTTCTAAATGTGTCAACGTGTCTATAATTTTTTCCCAATTACTTGGATATCTGACATAATGGTTGTCATTACCATATGCGTCAATGCTTATCGTTAATTTTTCTCTTTTAAATTTTTTAAATATTTCGATCCATTCTTCGTCAGGCTTTATAGTGCCGTTTGTTTGTACTCTTAATGTAATTTTCTTTGCTTTATCTCTGCTTAGGTCATTCAATATCTTTTTTACTTCAGGTACCATAAGTGTTTCGCCACCCCTTATATCAAGGAACAATAAGTCATCATGTATGATAGTATTCAAGGCCTCTATCTTGTTTTGATCGAATTGTGAATAATCTGCGTCTGGATTTTCACTTATGCCGAGAGCTTTGTTTTCAGCATGAAATTTACTGCTATCGCTTTCGTTACAACTTAAACATTTTAAATTACACAAATTGCTGATATGTACTTCTGCGTATAATGGATTTTTAGGGTTAGATAGCCTAAGCCTATCAATCATTTTTTCATAGTATTCTATAGGTTGATTATTATCAATTTTATAGAAGTTGTTATAAACAGTCCTGGCACTAGAATTTGTTTTAGCCTCTTGGAAATGGCACACTTTACAAGCATCTAATGTTTCACCTTTTAAGAATTTTTTACGTATATCTTTAACACGTTTTGAGTTGAAAAATTCATGTGGTGATTCATTTTTAATATTGCTGTTTGGTAGTGACATGGCACAACATATATTATTCTGCCCACCAATTCTCGTGGTTACATTAACAAAAGGTTGTATGCAGAAATTTCTATTGATCTCTTTGTCCATATTTTTCAAGTGCTTGTTGTACTTTACTTAATGGATCTCTGTTTGCTTGGTAAAGAATTCCGTATCCGCCAGCCGCTTGCCATTTTTGAATATTGATAGGCCTGTCGTCTATCAGTATGTTTGGGGTGCCGGTTCCTTTGTCTTTCGCATAGGACTCTTTTCTTCCTGTGACTATAATCTCATCTGGCTGTTCAATGTTGTTTGATATCCATACTTTTTTGTATTTTCCAGAATTTTCGTGATCACCACGCAAAGGTGATGTGTTGATACTAAATTTTCCACCTGTAAATTTTTTGACCATGCTGATTAATTCATCTGCAGACGAAAATTTTGGTAGTGTTGCAAAGAAGTCTGTGCCTGTTATCCTGTCAATAACTTCTTTCTTTAAATCCTTTGTCTTATCATTGGTTAATTGTTTCCAATGTTCTACACCATACATTTTCTCGACGCCACCAAAGAAATCTGCTAGGACTCCATCCATGTCGAGATATACAGTTGGTTTTGCATTTTCCATATCTTCATTATACAACTTATTGTTGTTTTCGTCAATCTGCTTACCAAGTCTGTCCTGAATAATATCATATAACTTTTTACCAGTGTTTCCACCCATAATAATTTTAGAAAATTCATGCTCCTGACCTTTGGCCGCCAGTTCTCTCGCCTTTGAAGCCGAGGCACCGGAAGCACCCTCTTGATCCGGATCTCTTTCACCTGCACTCACAACATCTATGGAATCAAACTTGTAAAGATCATTACCTGCTTTGTCTGGTTTACCATTGTATTGGTTCAATAATTTTGCAAATTCTTCAACCCTGTCTGAACCTGCAACCATTACAATCCTTGTCCTGCCTTCTGCTTGTATTTTTTGCAGTGCTTGTATAATCGTTTTGACTCCTGCATCACCTATTGCTAGTTGAGGATAGAACATTTTAAGATAGTCCTGCTTCTCTTTGAAATTCAACGGATCTGTTTTATTGTTTTGTTTCTGCGAAAGGAATATGTAACCTTTGCCATTCACTTGTTTAGTCATTGCAATGACTTTTTCTAATAATTTTTGGTGTCCTATTGTGGGAGGATTGAATCGGCCAAAGGCAAAAACTGCGGTTGCTCGATCGTCCTCTCTAAGAAACAGTTCCCGGAGGTGCATCGTATTCGCCTTGTTTTATATTTTCTAATTCTCTATCTGAGATATTTCTTGCAACTTGCATTCTTGTTTCTTTTGGAAACATATTGCTGACATCATCTTGTTGTGAACCATATTCCTTAACATATTCTTTTGCCGCGTCATCTACCAAATACATCCATAACTTCTGGGCCTTTTCATGGTCATACACATTCTTAGCAAGTTTTCTTTTTATGTTTGAGATTATTGGCATGAAACGTCTACGATACAACTCTTCGTTGTTCATGATGAATGTATCCAGCTCGTTTACTGCGTCTGAGTCTATATTCTCATTAATAAATTGTGATGCTCTCATATAAGCATATTTATATTAATATAAGTTTTCAAGAAGCCACATGTAAAAAGGTGATGTGAATGACAAAGTCCAAACACCGTTATGACCCATCTGTGTTACATTCTTCGATGTCTTTTCTAGCACAACACCCGCCTCTCTTTGTTGAGACGCCCATGGTTCTGGATAATCTGGAGTATAAATGCCTTCATAGACTAAAGCACCAATATCTATTTCATCAATTTCAATACTTTTGATATTAAGGAGTTGATCCTTTAGAATATCGCCTTTATCATTTAAAACTGTGTCGTATTTTCCTTTTCCTGACCTATGTATACTTAGACTAGAGTCTTCTCCTTCAACGAGCTCGTGTTCAAACTCAATGATGTCTGGTTTTTCTTCTGTGCCAGTTATTTCGCCTTTGAAAAAAGATTTGTCATTAATCATGATCTCAGCGTGTGGAGATTTGTTCCACATTGTAGCATATAGTTCTATTTTAAATTTTAATTTTTCGGTTGCCATTCAAATTCAAGTCCTGCAGTGTGTCCTGTATAAGGAATATTTACATCGTCTCTAAACAATTCAATGAATATCTGAGTACCAGGCACTTGAACTTTCATGTACTTGTCGTTACGTTGCAGTACTTCTGCCTGCTTTGTCCTGTCATTGTTGGTGCATGTGATTGTTATTGTTTCCATTTGTACATCTTCTCAATATGTTCTGTAATTTCTATCCTACGGCCGCCTTGTGCTTCGAACTCATCTATAAATTTATCTATCAGGTTCGATGCCAGTCTTCTGTATTCTGGTAGCACATCCTGTTGTAATTTGTTTATGTAACTTTGTGGTACTGAATGCACTATGGCACCTTCTGGTATTTTGTCTATCCAAGTGCCTGCAATACACATGTCGTTCTGTACTTTGTGTAGTTCTGGCGTTGGCTTGAATGTTGGCAAAAGTTTACGTGATTCGTCTACGAGTATGCACATCAATGTGCCGAAGTAATCTTCCTTGTAAATATCTTTTTGCATTATTGCAATAAACTACCAACCACAGTCGCTCCTATAAGAAATGATAATAGGTAGTGCGTGTATGCTGATGTTTTTTTAAGCACTTTATATCCGTTTCTTCTAAGGCAAATCACATGGGCGTCGATCGACTCCGCTGTGATGTCAACATCTACGGTTTGTATTTGTTCTAAGTCTTTGTCTGTCATACTTTAATTGTACTACAGATTACGGATATGTCAACCAAGTTGATCTGGCTTAAGAGTTAAGTAGAATGGAACTTATTGTGCCGGCAGTGACTAATGTAGCCTTTGCTCTAATCCACACAAAATTTCCTGTGAAGTTTGCAGTTGAAATTAGTGTGCTTTGGTCCGCGGTAAATGTTGTTCCAGCGATGTCGAAGTAATCATCTTCTGTAGGCGTTGTAGCAAGTGATCCTTGCATTTTTATTCCGCCATCGGTTCCATGAGCGAATGTAGAATTTACCTGATAAGCAACAGTGTGTACACCGTCTGGTTTGTTGTAGTAGCCATCTCCCTTGACTTTCGTACTTACAAATCCTGTGTGGTCCAGTGTTACAGATGCACCTGCATCTTCGGTTGTAACTACTTCCTCCACTATCAACTCGTTTGCTGAAACTTCTGACTTCACAGTGAACGTGCTGTTGTTACTAGAAGTGCCTGTTACTGTGATCAAATCTCGCACATTAAAACCCGCCAAACTTGTACTGGTAGATTTTATTTTATATTCAGTGCCTGTGGCTGTGAAACTGATATCTGTTCCAGTAACATCTGCTAGGTGCGATTTTGACGCTAATATTGTGTCGCTTTTCTGTGCCATACTACTATTTATTGTCTAAGAGTAATGTATTTTAAGATGTACCGAATACACATAGCAGGTATCTCTGTGAGGTATAGAACCAGATGTATATTTTACACTCACTTGTAATGATGATAGATCAGCATAGGTCAAACTAGTCCCCCAAAGATCTGTGCTAGAACCGTAGGTATGAACTTCACCTGTTGTTAGACTTGCTTTATTACTGCCGATCAAAGTGCCACCTTGTGCCAATTGCACAATGCTATCTACAATTCTAGCATCTTTATTACAGATAATCTTACATTCTATTCCGTCTATTGTTGTGGCAGTAGACCCGTCTGACTTTACCGAAGGTATTGAAGAAATGTTATAATCCGAGTAAGTGAGTAGTCCAGTGGACTTAGAATTAAAAGAAGTAAGTGGTTCGGTAGTGCTACAACCGGTTACGTCAAGATTCCAGGATACTTCTGTTGCTCCTGTTGTTTGTGATACTGTGATAGGTTTTATAAAATTACTGAATGCCATTGCGAATATTTATTCGCTATTGCGTCTCTTGAATCTTGCAGTTTTTGGACCAAGTCCATACACAGCGGCCAGCTCGTTTGGCTCTTGTCCGTCAACGGTCAATATGTTAATGTATTTGATTTTATAAGCCTTTCCGTCCGCTTCACCAAGTTCTTCACAGACACAGTGATCATCATCCACTTTCTTTACTCTTAGAAGACTTCTCTTGATCACAGGTGAGCCCATCCAATTTTTCTGTATCATGCTTTCAACTATGCTTTGATCGTTAAATATTTTCTTATCTCGTAATTTTTTTATTGCTTCCATTTTTTACCTTTCTAAATTGTATTACTTTTTCTATTGCCTGTTGTGCCATCATGTAAATTGGACTAAGGAATTTTTCTTCTCTAACGTAAAAATATCCGCCATAGCAGTATGAACATTTGTCCTCTAGATAATCTAAAATGTTGTAGTTGGTGACCAGACAGTTGTCCACATTTCTTTCTAAAAACTCTCTAAGACTTGCTTTCTGTGTTTCCGTGATCAGCAGTTGTGCGTCCTTCTTTATGTATACCTGATACTGATACTTGCCATGCGGTAGTCTTGTACAACCAACAATGTTCTCACCTAGTTTTCCATGTTTTGGGTCTACAGTCTCAGACTCTATCCAAAAGTCCCACAGATGGTCAATTAATTGCCGGGCTAACTTTTTATCTGTGTAAAACATTGATCTTCTATCTTGAAATCTAAAATTAATTTTTTTCCTATTTTTTAGTATAAAGTCAGCGAGAAAATTGATTTTCGACGCATTAGGGTGCCGTTGTTTTATTAACTTTAAATGATCATCTGTTGTAGGAAAAAATATTAAACTTCCTGGCATTTTAAACACTGTTTTATGCCTAAAGCGACCGTAATATAATTTATTGTGGTTTTTTCTCATCAGACATTTTAGTTTTTTCCGGCTCCATTATTTTAGATGCTTTCTTGGCCTTGAAATTTACTGTCAACTTAGGAACAATGTCATCTGTAAGTCCAACTTCAACCATTCCACCTTCTGTCAGTTCACCAAACAACATCATCTTAGATAAAGGTTTTTTGATCTCATCATCGATCACACGTTGCAAGGGTCTTGCACCTAACTTGGAATCGAAGCCTTTCTTCATTAAAAACTCGATTGCTTTGTCTGTGGCATTGACTTCGACATCTTTTTCAATAGTCATTGTGTTCAGTTCAAGCAAGAACTTCTTGACTACAGACTTCATGGTGTCTTTACCTAGTTTATCAAATTTAATTACCGCGTCTAGTCTGTTTCTAAACTCAGGTGGGAAAAATTTCTTAAGTGCTTTGTCGTCTTCGCCTGTTCTTTCACTCTTACCAAAGCCTATGTTGTTTCTTTCATTTTCCTCTGCACCTAGGTTGGATGTCATTATCAATGTGATGTTTCTACAGTCTGCTTTTTTACCGTTAGATCCAGTCACTGTACCATAATCCATCACTTGTAGTAGCATGTTTGACACATCTCTATGTGCTTTCTCTACTTCGTCGAATAACACAACTGCGTGTGGATTTTTTTCTACTTCGTTAATAAACATACCACCACCCATGTTTGAATCTTCATATCCAACGTAACCAGGTGGCGATCCGATAAGTTTAGCAATAGAATGTTTCTCTTGATACTCAGACATGTCAAATCTGATCAGTTCAACGCCTAATGTTTTTGCAAGTTGTCTTGCAGTTTCTGTCTTACCACACCCTGTTGGTCCCAAGAACAGGAATGATCCAACTGGTTTGGTCAGACTTTTTAGTCCTGCCCTTGCAACCAATATCTTATCAGTGATAGTGTTTATTGCTTTGTCTTGTCCAAACACCTGCAGTTTCATTTTTTCTTCTAGTGTTTTCAAATTACTTGCTTGTTTCTGAGACAACTGTTCTATGCTTATACCAGTCATTACACTAATCTCGTGTATTATTTCGTCATGGTCTATTTTGCCATCCTTCACGCCGTTCAGTCTCAACCTAGCACAGGCAACATCTAACACATCGATTGCCTTGTCTGGTAGTTTTTTATCTGCAATAAATTTAGTCGAATAATCAACTGCATCTTCACACGCCTCGTCCGTAATTGTGCATTTATGGAAATTTTCGTAGTACTGCTTCACGCCCTTTAAAATTTTAACGGCAGTTTCTTTAGTAGGTTCACCTACTTGTAGTCTTTGGAACCTTCTCATTAGTGCCCTATCCTTTTCAAAATACTTCCTATACTCTTCCCACGTAGTCGAAGCAAGTACTTTAATTGTACCTTTCAACAATGCAGGTTTGAGCATGTTGGCCATGTCCATGTTGTTACCTTGTCCTGTAGCGCCAGCACCCACAATCATATGTGCTTCGTCTATGAATAATATAGACTTGCCTTTTTGATCCAGTGCGTTGACAATCAATTTTAATCTTTCTTCGAAGTCGCCTCTAAATTTACTGCCAGCGATCAAACTGTTTACATCTAGGCTCCAAACTATGTGATCTTTAAGGTATTCAGGTACATCATCCTTGTTTTTTGCAATACGTCTCGCAAGGCCTTCGACCACTGCTGTCTTACCTACACCTGGATCACCAACTATCAACACATTATTTTTATTTCTCCTTGCAAGAATCTGTTTAAGATCATTTGTTTCCTGTTCTCTGCCTATCACAGGATCTATCTTCTTATCGAAGTACTTTTGATTTAGGTTTTCACAATAGCTCTTTAGTATCCTGTCCGCTTGGTTGGGTCTTAGTTTTTGTTCAGGACCACCGGGTTGAGCCCCCGCTATCTGTGACATTCCTTCATCTAGTATTGTCTCTGTTGAAACCAGATCGATCAAGTCTTGTTTATTGACTTGATGTTTTTTTAGAAAGAATGCCGCGTAACTTTTTTTCTCAGAAAATATAGATATCAGTATGTCAATAGAACTTACATCCTGCCTACCTTGGAACAATGCTTGGGTGAACGCCCTGTTCATTAGCCTCTCCAATGAAGCAGTTTTCCTCGGTGTCATTGGCTCTTTGCTTTTTGTTATGATGTCATTACATTTTGTATCAAGATAGTCCTCGATGTCTTTGATCAAGGCGCCAACTTGTATTTTGAAATCGTGCAACACCGTTCCTATTGTTTCGTCCTTAATGAGAGACAGCAGAACGTGTTCGATTGTTACATACTCGTGTTTCCTTTTTTCTGCTTCTTTGAGAGCATTCTCAAATATATTTTCTAGTCCTTCATTTGCTTCTAACATCTTTTATCCTTTTCTTGCCATGTCCCATCGTAATTTAGAGACTCTTTGATTAAACGTAATACCATTAAGGTGATCGAGTTCATGCTGGAAACATTTTGATTCCATTCCGTCGAGCTCTGCGAATTTTGTTTTTCCTTGTGTTGTTTCATATTGCACTTCTACTTTTTTTGGTCTTTTGACTTTGAGCCAAATTCCTTTAAAACTTAAACATCCTTCAACATCAACAACTTGTTCTTCACTTTGTGAAATCAGTCTAGGATTCCAAATTATAGCATGTTTTTGGAATGTGTCAAATGTTTCGTGTCCCATTGCAAAAAATCTTTTGGTAATTCCTATTTGGTTAGCCGCCAGTCCCATTCCGTTCTCTTCTAGCATCAGTCTGATGTAATCTTTCTCAAATTTTTCAATGTCATCATAACCTTCGATTGTATCGCTGTGATTCCATTCAGTGCTGGTTTGAAGCAGAGTTGTATGTGGGTATTGGAATACTTGTATCATTCTACTATCTCTATATCGGCTTCGGTTTCTATTACAACCCTTGCACCGCAGGCCAGTAATGGTTTATCGTTTCCACCATACACCACCTTGCTTGGTCCTTTGATGTCAACTGCATGGCAGTATCTATTCTTACTTCCTTGTTTGATTGTTATCACTGGATCATTAGTACCGTTTTTCTTATTGGCACGTATTACGTGTTGATTGACGTGTATGTATTTTTTCTTTGTTCTCATAGGTCCTTTATCTTTTTTAAATCTTGTGCCGACAGTTGTGGAATCAATATGTGAATTTTCACGTATAGGTTACCTCGTATGCCGACTGTTTTGTGCACCGGCATGCCTCTACCTTTTACCGCAAGTATGGTTCCAGGTTGTGTCCCGGCCGGTACCTTAACATTAATTATTTTATCATCTAGTGTTTTCAGATTGAAATTGTGTCCTCTTATTGCTTGAAAACAGTCAATTGTCTTGTCGGTGTGTAAATCATTGCCCTTTCTTGTGTATCCATCTGAATCCAAAACACTCATTATGACCATTAGGTCACCACGTGGAACATTCTTTATAGAGTCATCACCCATGCCTGAGAACTTGAATGTTACTCCATGTTGTACACCTGCAGGAATCTTTACAGTCGCATACTCATCTCGCCCACTTGGTAGTTTGTAATTGATCGTTTTCTCATTGTTCATCATGGCCTCTTTGATAGATAAAGCCATTCTTACCTGCACGTTTCTATTTCCCCTCTGTTGAGAACGGAATGTACGAGCCCTGGCTGGACCTTGTGTAAAGTTGAACCTGCCGCCAAAGTCCATGTCTCCGTTGCCAAAGTTTGAAAAGAAATCTCCAAATATGTCTTCATTGAAGAATGGATGTTGTCCACCTCCCTGTGTGCTACCAAACTTTCGCATTGTGTCATAGTCGTGCCTTTTTTGTGAATTCTTAAGTGTGTCGTATGCCTCGTTGGCTTCTTTGAATACTGCTTCGTTGCCACCTCTGTCAGGGTGTTCTTTCTTGGCAATCTCTTTGAACGCTTTCTTTATTTGTTCAGAAGAAGCATCTTCAGACACACCTAGTATGTCATAATAATTTTTCATTTAGTATATTGTATAACAGATTGGTGATCTGTCAATGCGTGGTAACTATTTTGGTATTTTTTTACTTGAACCAGTGTATAGTCCGAACCAGGCCGCTCCTGCACCAACCACAATAGATATCAAACCTGATTGTTCCATTGTTGGACTTGGTAAGGCCATGTACCATATCACACATTTGTATAGTAATATGATGTATGTTGTAATGAATACCCTTGGAAAAATTCTCCAACTGTCTACAGCTCTTGCAAGATGAATTAATCTTGCGTAAGGATTAGGTCCTAAGTCTTTTGCACTCGTATCAACTTCTAATTCAACTTTTACTTTTTTGTTTGCTGTTGCCTTATCAGCCGGTACAACCAATTTATCTTCTTTTAATTCTTCAGCCATTATTTTATTCCTGGGATTTTATTGTTTCTTTTTCTGTGTCCGTTCCACGCAACAAAACCACCGATTCTTAATGACCAGTATGCAAGATAGTTCATGCTATAAAACCCGTTCACAATTATGTTGATGTCTCTGAAGATCTCGTCTGCTCTCTTCTGTGTCAACTCACCCATTGTTTTTTTCTTGTTTACTTCTAAAAGTGTTTTGTATTTGTATGCGTAGTCGTGTACCAGTCCTCCCATTAGCAACACACCAACTGGAGAAAAGAAAGTTCTTAGGAACTTTGGAATACTTGCACCATCAAACTGGAATCCTGCTGGGATCACATATTCTTTTCCATCAATATTGTACTTCCAATCATCTGTAAGCACCCAGTTTCTTGTTGATAGCAACCACATTATGATTCCTTTCCAGAATCCTTTGCCTTTTGTCTTGATCGGCACAGGTTGTAATTTCGGCATTCCTTTGAAATCGAATTTTAAGTTTGGTTTTTTTCTTTTGTCTAAAGCATTTAAAATTGCGGCTATGATCACAACTGCTATAAGCACAGTCCACTGCCAAAATTTCATTGCTAAAGTTATTATTAGTTCCATAAGTCTCCTCGTTTAATATACGTATTTATTTTTTCTCTACTAGGTTTATTAAATCTTGAACAGTCTGGACTTTGTCACCGTCGTCCTCTGAAATAGTAACACCTGTTGCTTTTTCAACTTGTATGCATAATTCAATTGTGTCAAATGGATCAGCACCTAAGTCATCTACTAGGTGTGCTGTAGGTACTACTTTGCTTTCCGCTACATCTAGGTGTTCTGCTATAACTTTGATTACTGTTTGCATACTATTTTAATATTATTGCTTTGATTGATTTCTCGCCCATGTATATCTCTGTTTCGGCTTCGCCTTTCCAACACTGATATTTTACACTTGCACTGTATTGTCTCTCTGCCTGTCTTTTACCACGCAAACATTTTGCCATGTTGTCTTGAATTCTGTGTTCTTTGATCTCACCATTCACAAACATCAATAATGCTACGACTGATTCTATCATTAATGACCCTCCCCGTTACCGTTTTTGTAAACTATTTCTCTGTCAGCGTCTTTTAGGTCTTCAATATGTTGTTGAGCCTTTTCCATTTGTTTTGATAGGAACTCTATGTTAATT
>PYIK01344029.1_pt1 | contig 19309 bp, 26 predicted proteins | sample 3578011 | NCBI WGS metagenome assembly PYIK01 (sample SAMN08408022, study PRJNA431606) | Marine metagenome isolate SA_KN192-05_S13_70m, whole genome shotgun... | biome: marine; feature: oceanic pelagic zone; material: water; isolation source: 70 m water sample, 0.2-0.8 um fraction ... | reverse complement strand
TTTACTATTTTTGCTTCAAGTTTGTTTGCTAGGTCAAAATTATGCAAAAAATTTTCTAAGTCTGCTTTATCATTGAATCCTTCTCTGCCGCGGTCATCGTAGTGCATGTCTTTTCCGTTAATGCGTCTTCTATGAACAAAACTCCACATGATAACAACATTTTTTGCCTTGTGTGTTCCCACTGCACTTTCGGCCCTCATACGCATCGACTCTGCACTGGCACCATTCACTCCAAGATTTATGCATGTCTTACCAGTTTTTTCTTGTAGCAGTTGAGGCCAAGTTTCTTCAAAAGGCTGTCCAAGGCCTTCTGTGTAACTATCACCAATACAACAAATAGAGTCAGAAAAATCTACTGGCCACTCCACATCTCTGAATCCTCTTGAATTGTACTCGTAGGTAATTTTTTTATTGTAATTTGCAAAGTGTTGTTTGTCTATACACAGTTCATGTGTATCAAGTCCTGTCCTGTCTATTCGTTTACCTGCTCTATCTTTTTCAATTAACATTTTTTTTATTCCAGAAGTCATACGTTGCTTTTGATTGGTCTATCCAATTGTGCTGTTTAGCAAATTTATAAAATATATTCAGGCAGTTGTCAAAGTTTTTTATTTGCATTTTTTTATCAGACAGTGTTGTATTTTTCATTGGCATACTACTCGTGATTATGTTTTGATCTTTCATTTCGTTCCCACGTTGCTTATACAATATCAATCCTTTCTGCTCCTGTCTACTTAGACTTTGTTTCGAGCCACGTAAATAATCATATTCGCTTTTTAATATGCAATCTAGACTAATACCAAAGTGCTTTTTAAATGTGCCCTCATACCCTATCATATTGGCAATAACCTTATCCCCGTCTGAGAGAAGATCTTCATATGACATTGTTTCTATGTCCGGGAAATGTTTTTCAATCCAGTTCTCATATTCAACATATTCCTTGCACTTTCTTAAGAAATATTGTTCATTGACTTCACTTACTGCGGCAACTTTGATCCTATCTTCTTGTGTGTATACATTTAACACATCGGATTCATTTCTTATGCTCCAACTCATGGCATACTCAAAAATGTTTTCTCTGACGCACTTGATTTTTTTTCCATAAAAATTGTTTAAAAATTTATAAAAACTTTCTTTGTGTTTTTCGTTATCATTTCTATTGTTTAAATGATATTTGGCCACACGGCTTACTATCTTTATTTTTGTATCTGAATTTTCTAAAATTTTTTCTATTTCAGAAAGGTTTTGCGAATATCCTACACTTGCCTTTTTCACGACAACACCATTTGCAAATCCTAGACCACTAGTCAGTTCGTGTGTGTTTGTAACCTTTTCTCCTTCTAAGTGCAACGCCATTGTAAGCAACCGTTGGAGTATTGTAGAGCCAACGCCGTCTGGTGTTAATATTAGATAATGCATTTGTGATATTTAAATGGAGTATCAACGGGGGAGCAAAAATCTCCCCCAATGATTTATAGTAGTGTGAACGCCACAACAGCCGTCACGGCCAATACTACTGCTAGTATGCCGGCGCCTGTGTAGACTTTGTTCATCATACTATTTCTTCTTGCCTATGATTTGCAGTCTGTTTAGTAGAATACCATATGCTGGTAAGAATACAATTAAACCTACTACAATTTTAGTCAATGTGTTGTTTTGAGCAACCACGTGCCAGTTTGCACCGATCCACGATAGGTTACCTTCTGCGTCCAACGATCCTGCGAACGCCACATAAAAGAATGAGTATGTATCAATTATGTTTGCCGCGATAGTTGAAAGAGCCGGTGCCGCCCACCAATTGTCCGATCTTTCTCTGATTGCTTGGAACACATATACGTCAAGCATAGTACCAATAGCATATGCAGTACCTGATGCAAATCCAACCCTGTATGCGTGTGGATCACCAAGTGCTAATAGTACGAGTACCGATGCAACGATTGCCGGAATGATTGCCATTGCAACAACGGCCCTTCCTGCTTCTTTGCCAACCAACCTAACCGTCAAGTCAGTTGCTACTACAACAATCGGAAATGTAAACGCCGCCGCCGCTAGAGGAAACGATCCAAAAAATGGAATGTCCGCGCCGGGGAATAAATCAAATCTGATTGTTACTAGATAATTTGATAGGGCAATTACTGCCGTGTGTAAAATTACTAGATTTCTAACAAGTGTTTTGTCAACACCTGCCATTAATGTTTTGAACATTAAGTCCTCCTTAAGGTTTTATTAATGTCACTAATTGTAGCAGTATTTTGTAATAAGGTCAATACAACCTTTGATCTACTTGTCCCACTCTTCCCATGGGAATACGATCCAACTGGGCACTTCTTCTTTGTTGATTTCGTAACCGTGGTAATCTACTTTGACCTTGCTAGGCTTGTTGTTGATAAGTGCGGCAAACTTTATTCGTTCTTCATGCTTTCCAAAATTGTCAAGTATGTATTGGAACGTTGCCCCGGAGTCATTTATGTCGTCTATTATTAATATTTTTTTTTGGAATGCGAATGCCTTTTCAAGTGTTGCAAGATTTGGCTTTGCTGTATGATCTCTTAATCTTATATCTAATACTTCATGAGCGGTGTTTAATCTATGAGAAAGATATACTCCTGGTATACATCCACCTCTGTTTATTCCTAGTATGATATTTGGCATCCAGTTGGAATGAACCATCTTATCCTCTATTTGGATGAGTGCATTACGCATCTGTCCAGTTGTAAAATAATTTTTATTTGGTGTATTGCTCATATACCTTATTAATTACATTGTGAGTAGTAACGAAACTTGCACACTTGGGCATGTCCTTTAATCTCCTTGCACCTATGTATGTACAAGCACTTCTTACTCCACCAAGTATGTCTTCAACAGTATCATTGACAGGTCCTCTGTCAGGCAATTCGATCAATCTACCCTCGTTGCCTCTGTATCCGTCTTTTCTCTTGCCGTGTATTTCTCTTGCTCTGTCTGAACTCATTCCGTAAAATTCTCTTTTGCCATCTACCACTGCTACTTCTGATTCGTTATGTCCTGCCAACATACCACCTATCATGACCATGTGTGCACCGCCACCTAATGCTTTTGCGATATCTCCTGGTTGTGTGCAACCACCATCTGCCATTATGTGTCCATCAACACCATTGGCCGCATCTGCACAATCCAGTATCGCTGAAAACTGTGGCACACCCACACCAGCCATTGTTCTTGTTGTACAAACTGATCCTGGGCCTATTCCTATCTTGACCACGTCAGCACCATTTATAATCAATTCTTCTGTCATCTCAGGTGTCACCACGTTACCTGCTACAATTACTTTGTCTGGATATTCTTCTCTCACTTTTGCAACAAACCCTACCATGTTTTGATGATACGCATTTGCAACATCTATTGTGATCATTTTGACATCGGGAAAACTTTTTAATACTTCTTGCATATTACGATAATCTTCTGCTTCATCGTCAAATACTTTATTTGTTCCTGTGCAAACAGACACACTTTGTAGTCTCACACCGTTGCCTACTGCCGCTCTCCACTGGTCTATTGTGGTTGTCTTTGTAATCACAGTCATCATTTTGTGTTCTTGCAATACTTTTGCCATGCTAAATGTACCAACACCGTCCATGTTACTTGCAAAGATCGGTGTGAAGTTCATTACTTTGCCAGAATTTCTAAATGTAAACTTTCTTGTCATGTCAACATCTCTACGAGATGTAAGTGTAGAACGTTTTGGTTGTAGTAAAACATCCTCAAAATTTAATTTTGCTTCGTAATTAATTCTCATTTTCCTCTTTCTCTTTTGTTTTACACACTTCTAAGATACTTTGATAATGCTCCCATGCTTGTTTAAGTGCAGGGTATTTCTTTCTCATATCTTCCTCTGGAAACAGGTCTAGTTGTCCAAGATCACCAAAACTATATGTTAAGTCAGTATCAGGCTGATCAAAGTCTATTGTTGCTGTTTCAACTACACCTACACCGCCTGCCATTAGTCCTTCGCTCCATCCGGCCATTTCATAATTGTCAGATTGCATGTTGGCTTGTGCAGTTTTAATTTTTTTCTTACTCATGTCCCTTCATACTCATACAAATTTTGTAGAATTCATCTCTAGTTGCTGGATCTTCCTTAAATGCACCTAACATGATAGCAGTTGTCATGTCTGATTCATGTTCTCTTACCCCTCTGTGCGTCATACAGTGATGTTCTGCTTTTACTACAACTGCGAGGTTCTCTGTCTTTGCATACTTTTTTAATTCTTCAGCAATCTGTGTTGTCATTTCTTCTTGTATCTGAGGCCTCTCAACTATGTGATGTACAATCCTGTTGAATTTACTCAACCCTATCACTTCTCCGTTGGGAATAATACCTACCCATGCTCGTCCAACAATGTTTTGGAAGTGATGGGCACACGTTGATCTAATAGATATTGGACCACTGGTGTACATACTTTTGTAACCCATGTTTGGAAAACTTGTTACTCTCGGTGCTGGTTTGAATCTACCACCAAATGTTTCTCTAATGTACATCTTTGCCACACGTTTTGCAGTCTCCTGGGTGTTGTGATCGTTTTCAGTGTCAATAACAAGACTGTCTAGAACACCTTGTAACTTCTCTTGTACCTCTGCCTGTAATTGATCCATCTCGCCATCCTCTATAAATTCTGAGATGTTGTCATTAGAATGGAATCTCTTGCCGGCCTTCTTAATTCTTTCTTTTATAATTTTACTGACAGGTCCTTCTGGTATCCAACTGTCTTTTAAAATATCCTCACTCATTACTGTATTTCCTTTTTGTGCGTCTTGTTATACCATTGTACAGCAGTTGCCACCACATTGTCAATTGAACTTTGTGTTGGTTCCCACTGTAATATCTTCTTGGCTTTTTCTATGTCTGCCACGAGATACGCTGGGTCTCCTGGTCTGTTTCCCCACATTTCAATGTTCATTTTACCTGTGTATTTTTGTATGGTTTCTATCAACTGTTTGTTTGATGCAGGTGCACCCGAACCGAGATTGAAAACTTCAGATGTTAAATTCTCTGAAGCGTAATTTAATGCCTTGATGTGTGCGTCTGCTAAATCCATCACATGTACATAATCTCTAACACACGTGCCGTCCTCCGTTGGATACTTGTCTCCGAATATCTTAAATGTTTTGCCTTGTCTGGCGGCATTTATTGCCAATGGTACTATATGTGTTTCCTTGTCACGCAACTCACCTATCTCCGCTTCAGGATCTGCACCTGCGGCATTGAAATACCTAAGTCCAACACTTGACAAGCCGTACGCAGTCATGTAATCCTTGCACAACATCTCCATCATCAACTTGCTACCTCCATACGCACTGATCGGTCTTGGAACATCTGTTTCCTTGCATTTATTTAGACCTGGATCACCGTATGTGGCCGCACTGGAACTATAGACAAATGTTTTCACTCCACAACTTATTAATTTGTCTAACAATGAAAGAGTAACCACAAAATTGTTTTTGTAGTACAGTGAAGGATTTTCAACACTTTCTGGCACACTTGTACTGCCTGCAAAATGTATGCAACTGGATATGTTGTATCGCTTTATGATCTCATCAAGCCTGTCTACTTCCTGTGGCAGAGTGTAGTTGTGGTTTGGTCCGTATGACACCAATCCTTCTCTGAAGTGCCTGTCCACTGTGATCGGCAGATACCCGTTCTTCGCAAGTAGTTTACAAGTGTGCGAGCCAACATAGCCTGCGCCACCTGTAACCAATACTGCTTTGGTTACACTCTTAATATTTGGACTCTGATACTGGTGTCCTGTAGTGGGATCCATCTCTTCTCCATTGTTCGCCCTTGCCTGTCATGATGTCCAACATCCTGTCGATTGTACCATCTGTCCAATCGGATATTTGACCCATACTAGGGGATGGTTTGCTTAATAATAATTCAAGTTTGGTCATTGCGTCTTGGTGTGACCATGGCACGTATAACCTTGTGTGATCATTTGCGAACACTTCCGGAAATGATCTGTATGCAGGAAACAACACATTACAACCTAAGGCATCTGCTTCTGACACTGTGTTTGATGTCCAGTCCTGTAAAGCACAATTAAACAACACTCTCGAATCAGCAAGTATGTTATAGTATTCGTTCTTTTTTAAGTTTTCGTGTATTGTAAGTAATCCTTTTTTCTCTAGATGTCTTGCTTCGTCAACATAGTACTTGTTGTTTGATCTTAATGGACCACCTTGGCATATTGCAAATTCAGTTTCAGGATGTTTTTCTTTAAATTTCAAAATCATGTCCATGAAGAACTGTGGTTGTTTTTCTTGATCCCATCTTGCACCAAACACCACTCTGTTTTTTCTCTCCATAAAAGGCTTTTGTTCTGCCCTTGATTGCACTTCCTCTTTGCCAAAGCTCAATCCTGATATGTTGTATATAGGCGCCTTCCAATTTGCTATTCTCATGTTTGCAACCATTTCTTCATTGCTGGCAAGTATAACAACATTTGGAATCTCATTACACATCTGTTCATATAGGCTCATCCATTTGCTCATACCCCATACGTGAACAAAGTCATCTGGGTCAATGGCCTGTGCCAAGCATCTCAGATATATTGTTGGTCTATATTTTTCTGGAGTCTGTTGTAATATGTAAGGAAGTGATTCCATGCCAGGTTGGAACATGTCCTCAAAGAAGATTGCGTCCTTGTTTGTAATTTCACCTGCCTTTAACATTTTAACAAGGTTCATCATTTGGCTCATGCCGAAGTAACTTCTGCCATGTGCGTCAAGTACCTGTCCTGTAACAATTGACTCAGAATCATCTATTGTTTCACCTGGAACAATTTCGTACTTTACTCCACGTCTGTCATATGCACGTTTTGTCCAGTCTGTTAGTTGATAAGTGTATCTGGCCTGATATGATTCAAGACCCATGTAAAATATTTTCAATTTAATACCTCTCTATATAATTCAGGAAATACTTTTTTGCTGTCATTGTTTCTACGTAAATCCATATCTTTTAATCTTTTAAGTGTTGCTTCTATATTAGCATGAAATTTGGTGTCAGTCAAATAACTTAAGATGTTTTCCAAACTATTTTGATAGAGGAAGCCTGGTTTTTGATTTATTAGCATTTCCAACTCGTCCTTGCATTTTTCCAATTGAACTTTTGGTAAGTTAAGAACATTCAAAGATTCTGGTGTATACAGAGGACCTATCACAAAACTATTATTATGAAAACCCAACCCCTGGAGAAATTTTACTGTCTTGAATACACTTTTGTAGGTTAATATGAAATATAACATATTGAAGGTTATCTTGTGTCCGAGTTTTGATATGTAGTTTAAATTGATTAAGAAATCTTTCCAGTTTCCATGGTGCCTTATGTATTCATATTGATCTTCTATTGCTTCTATGCTGATAGTCCAATGTACGTTTTTAAATCTACACACACTATCCATTACACCTGTGCTTGTCTTACTTAAATTGGTATTGACTCTTATTGTGCAATCAGGATTTACTTCATACAACTTGTCAAGAAACTCTTTGTTTTCCTTCATCAGCAATGGCTCACCGCCTGCAAGATACACATTTTCCAAAGTTTTTATATTCTTATAGATGTATTTTTTGAGGCTTTCCGATCTTTCTCTGTCTTTGGGGATCTTTACTCCCATTTCTTTTGCCCATTTACTACTAAACACCGGGCCACAATATACACACGCCTGATTACAACTGTTAGACCATCTTACATCGATATGTTTTAATACAAAATTACGTGAATTGTCAAAAAGATTTTTGGGTATTTTGGTCGCTAATTCTTTAGTGTAATACAACCTACTACTGATAGAATCAAAATTTGTCGGTCTGTGTTTTTCCTGCAAGTAGCAACCTTCACAGTTAGAAGGATATTTTCCATCCAACATCTGTTCACGCAAAGGATTATTATTAATTATTTCTTCTATGTCGGTTTTATGTATATTGCCTATAATATCTTTACTAATGACACAATTTTTCACTTCGCCGTTTGGCTCAACTTCAAATCCTGTCCATGGTATTACACAAAAATTTTTATCTAGCAGTTTTCTCGACATCTAACTTATTTAGATATATTATGGTTGTGAAGAATTTTTTATTCCCATTGATCGCTAAAATCATCATACAGGCTGTATTCTGCTGTAAGTTCTTCACCTGATTTTATAGGTTTTATGGTCATTAGATATTTGACAGGTAATTGATGCCAGAAACCTGCAACGTTCTTGCAATTAGGATTATCTGAATGATTGTAAAAAGCACCCATCGCCGTTCTTATTGCTCCATGTGGAAAATTTTTATTGAGAACGTGTACAATTCCTAATACTACATCTGCGTCAAAATCTTTTGTTGCAAATAGGCCTAATCCTTGTACCTTAGAATCTTTGATTGTAAGTCCATCCGGCAGTGGTTTATACATTATTTGTTCCTCTTTGATCTTTCAAGCAGATACTCTGCTATCCTGTATATCCTGTGCAGTTTAGTCACACTCTGTCCTGTGTTCCTCCAGTGCTTATGAGTCAAAGGCTCGGCAATACGTCTTATTGCCTTATTTCTTTTGGATTCCTTTACTCCCTGCTCGTACACTGCTCCGCCTGACTGCTTGGCTTCCAACCACCCGTGCTCGTGTTTTTTTAAAGATGTCATCAAAGTTCTCACGATATTTTTTGTTGCTGGGCCTTGATTTGCCATCCCAACTTCCGGGCATTAGTATCTCTTTCCAGCATTTCTTTCGTTAAAACTTTTTAGATACTTGATCATGTTGTCAGCATCTGAAACAGTAAATGGATCGTCGTCATCACTGTTGTTGTTCTTACCCGGTTCAGGAAACTGTCTTACAACTTCGCCGTTGTCGACTAACATCGAGTATCTCCAAGACCTCATTCCAAATCCTTGTCCTGGTTTGTTGACAAGCATACCCATTCCTTGTGTGAACACGCCTTCTCCGTCACCTATTGGTTTTACTTTTGTAATTTTCTCATCTCTGAACCAAGCATTCATTACAAATGAATCGTTTACACTTAGGCAATAAACTTCATCTACTCCTAGTGCTTTCATCTCGTCGTATTTTTCTTCATACCCAGGAAGTTGTTGTGAACTACAAGTGGGTGTAAATGCCCCCGGCAGTGCAAATACAACTACTCTTTTGTTGTCAAAAATCTCTGTAGTGTCTACATCTTTCCATGTTCCGCCTATGAATGTGCAACCACCTACAGCCTCCTTGTCGCCTTCTCTAGTTTTGAACTTTGCATATGGTACTTTCATTTTATTTTCTCTCCTTCACTAATTTCACTGTTCCTTTGTTTGTGTGTCTTATTTTATGATTGTTTTGTATAGCAAGTTGTAAGAACGATTCATACTTTTCTTCTTTAACCATAAGTGTTATACACTCTTCGAGATCATCTCCCGCTTCTTCGTATCCTGCGTATGCCCAAATAAAATCTTTGCCATATATCATTCCCAAGTTTCCTGCTGTAGTGCAAATGTTTGCCACTGCATCAACAGTATCATATCCAGCATTTAGGCCACCGCCTTCTATGGGAAGATGTCCCATTCTCGTTGTGGCCCTATTCTGTTGTATATGAATCTCTTTCATTATATCGCACTCACTGGTGCCGGCTTATCATAAACTGCATGACTTCCGTTTTCACCATCTTCTGATACATCTATCTCAATCTGCCTGCCAGGATATCTTTTTGCAATCTGTACATAGAGGTCATCACTCATCATCTCACATGATTTGAAGTCTAGTTTTAGTGTGCCTTCGCTGTACATGTCCTCTATCCATCTCTTGAATTGTATAAATTCTATGTCCCTGTCGTCGTGGAAAACTTCTATTGCAACCTTGAAATGAAATATGTGCCTGTGCGGATATCCAAGGAAAGATACATCCATTCTATCACCTGTTGCTAATTTTGGATCATCTAGTGCCGCTGGATATTTGTGGATGCCTTCTTTTCTAAAAGTTACCCATATCATTTTTGATCCTTTGTTGGCTTGTTCTTTTAACGCATTCTCGTGCTGTTCTTCAGTGTTCATTACTTGCCTTTCCTTTTTAGTTTTTGTTCTAATTTTTTGACTTTTGCTTCAAGTTCCTCTACTCTCTTAACATAATAGTCCGTTCCATATAGGCCCATTCTTTCAAGTTTCTTGCATTCTTTCAACCACAACTTGTAATTTGCCATGCCTTCATCCTGTTTAGACGACTTTTTTGACATCATTATCCTCCAATGGCTCGTCCTGTTTGTAGTGTTCCCATGATGTGAATCCTGCTGACTGCTTGAAGTTGTCCATGGTCATTGTCCAAACACCTGGGTTTGTTTTGTTAAAATCAACATCATCGACTTTGATGCATAGATTGTCGTCATTCTCTGAATCAGGAAATATTATCGAACAAAAAGGTATGAACTTTTCTTCGTTCCAAATTTGTGAGAACCTTTCTTTTACATCTGCGTGTACACTGTGTTGATAGTCGATAGTACACCAGTAACCTTTGTCCATAAGTCTTTTGATTAAATTTGGTGTATTAACAATATTGTGCATGAAAGTTCTATTTGCACCAAAATAAATTGCTTCTGCTTTTACCTTTTCTGCCAAATCAACAATTTGGTCAAAAAGCAAATCATTTCTTGCTAGAAAAAGTGTTTGCTTTCCATAAGCGGGTGTATGTTCAACTTCGTATCCTGAAAAAATACCAACACTATCACTCTTGCCTGTTTTGTAATCTCTATCCATACCTAATTATATTACTGATGTGTTATTTTGTCAACGTGGCTTTTGCCTTTGCGATTGCATCTTTGATCATCAACTTTGTTCTCTTTAATCTGGTAAGAACATCTTTGCTTTCAGAACTTCGGTCTTTTAACCTATCTTTGGTAAGTTCGGCAACTTTTTTCTTTAGATATGCGTGTTCTTCTTCGAGTTTTTTAAGTTTTTTGCTTCTTCTCTTTGTCAGCCTCATTTTATCCTCCTATTCAAATAAAGAACTAAAGTTGTTGGTACCTTTACCACCACCAGTGGCTCTCGCCCATCTGTTGCCTCTTATATCTGCTAGATAACTAGATGCTCCTGCGATTACATCCATTGGTTTTTCACTAGTGAAAACTTCATCAACAAATGTGTTGAAATAGAGTATGTTCCTTGGAACGTATATGCTTGGCTCGTCTGTTTTATCAGAAGCCTTTGTTTTTCTCCAGTGCTTCACCTCTGGTCTGTGTTTTATAGACTCTATGTCATTAAGATCGTTGGCTATCTGTATTGCTCTTATTTGGTTGTAAACATTGTGAGCCATCATTAAAACATAACTGAAACTGTCCCAACTAGTTGCTCCTACTTTACCATTTTTGTTAAGATCATTTTCACCATAATAGCAAACGTCCTTCATTTTTAATCTACGTCCTACGCCACTGTCAAAAGGAAATTGTATGTTAGAGCCCTTTAGTGCTTTGTCATCTGGGGCCTTGTCCATAACAAAAGAAAACCGATCAGGAGTAAAGGAGTTGTGTGTGTACACGAGGCCATTTGCAGTTGATAAAAATGCTGATGCACTGTCAAAACTTATTGTAAAGTTTTCGTTAATGTGTTTCCTTATCTGTCTTTGTACCTGTGTAAGATAACATGCCCAATCCATCTGTGATGTTCCTAGTACGTGCATCCAGTCTTTGCCGTCAAGTTTCTTCTCATCTCTCATTATGATCAGACGTTTCAGCATTACCTCCATGTCGCACATGTTTATACCGCCCATAGCCCATCCTTCAAATTCAAAATCTTTTACAGTGTCATACCATATCTGTGCTGTGTTCCAGTCATCGCCTTGTAACACGTTCAATAATTTTGTTTGTCCTAGCCTGTTCTTTTGGAAAAAGTTGTTGTTGTATATTGTTCCGTCTAGTGTGTCCTGGAAACTTGTTAGTCCTGTCTTTGGACTATTTAGGTCATCGGCCGCCCATGTTGGCACGTCTAGTGTCATTGCCCAGTCGCTTGTAAGTTCTAGCCAGTTTAGAATATCTGATCTTACTTTGTTGGCTTTGTTTCCTTCGAAATCTTTCCAATCAAATTTAATGACACCCTTACCAATTTGGTATCCACCGGAATCACCAACTATCGTTGTAAATTTCCTATCTCTGTTAACGAACATATGATCTCTGTCATTGACCTTATCCATGTCCAAGCAGGCATGTCCTGCCGAATAAAGTGCGGTTGGATAGGTAAACATACCTTTGTCTGGATTAATAAAGTTTAACGACTCTACGCCGTTTTCAAAAGTTTGGGGAATCCTTTCAGCCGGAATGTGTTTGCCTTCTGTTACCCTCTGTTTGCTGATGAATGTATTGTAGAAATTTGATATAGCAGGCAAGAATACCGCAAAGTCTCTGCTCAAGTCTCCTAGATGTTCTTGCCTACCGTTAGTCGTCATTATTGCGCCTGTGCTGGTATGATGTATTGATACTTGCCTAAGCCTGAATCAACACTGACCATCATTGCACCTTCGTTGGAAAAGTGCAACATGACCTTTGCTGAGTCTGAAAGTTTAAGTATTTGTAACACCTGTCCTACAGGCCAACTCCAACCTTTGTTAAGTGTGCCCTTAACGTCAGTTGCAAATGTAAACTCACCACCATGCGATGCTTGATCACCAAAAGTGAAAATCAAGTTTCCGTCTTCTGTCCTCACAACGAATGAATTGTGCTCTGTGTTTGCAGTTGCCTGGAAGTTGAATCTTTGCACACTTGCCACTGTTGGCTCGATCTCAACGTCCCACTTAACTCCCTTAAACTTTACAGTCTTAAGTTTTTCGTTGATAATCTCAGCATTCATAAATCTATAGTCGTTCTTGAAGTCACCCTTTTCATTCTCAAAATGGATTCCTGTAGGAACCGTTGCACCGTTTCTTTCACCGGACAACACTGTTATGTTTGCCTTTTCCTTGTACTCCGGACATTTCAAGTGTATGTCTAGTTTGCCCATCTGTGGCATACCAAACGTACCATTCATTTCCGCTTGTGGTTTGTGGAAAGACCCTTGCAGGATAACAGATCTGTCTTCGGCCATTGAATCGATGACAGTCTCTTTGTCGTCGCCAGTGATCTTAACAAGATCCAAGAATCCCAGTCCATGCGTATGTTTAACGATGTCTTTTAAGATGTCTATCATAATGTTGTTATTGTATAGTATATTTAGATCTTAGTCTAGTACTATTTCACTTTTTTCATACACCGCGGTATTTTGTTTACCAGGCTTTTGGAATATTACAAAACTTGCTCCAGGCATGAATTGATTCATTTCTATTATCTTATATCCCTCACTCATAAGCATTTCTTTCATGCCTGACTTGGTATTGTAGTTCCAATAATGTCTTTCAGCACGGGCTAGTTCGATTTCTGATTGACAGTCTGCGTATTGGATAAATCCATAACCTCCATCTATCAACACTCTTTTGATGTCTTTCAAATACTCTTCAATGTGTGGTTTAGTGAAGAACACAAAAGTGTCCCAACTAAACACTAAATTACAACTTCCAGTAGGTATGACATCGCAGTTGGTACGATCGGTGGTGCAAAACTTTAATCTTTTTTGTTCTCGTGATCGGAATTTTTTCCTAATACTTTTCTCCACCCATTGATTGACATCCACGAAGTAGTTCAGGCTCCATGCCTTAAACTCCCTAGAAAACATGCCTGTGCCTGGTCCTATCTCTAAACTATTGTAATGTCCACTAGATTTGGCAAACTGGTATATCTTTGTCTGTATCAATCTAAATAACCATGGGCTCACAACTGGTTTGATTCTTTTGGCGTCAACATCTTTAGTGAACCACTCTGGTGTTTTGTCTAGCCTGTCTATCACAGCCTCATTATTGGCATCAACGGCCATTTCTATATCTTTTAAAATTTTAAGGTTAGAATCTATAAGCTCTCTGAAATCAGATTCTTTGGCTTTCTCTAGTTTTTCTATTAATAGTTTTATTTCTTCGATACTCAGCATACCACTATTTAAAAGTCAAATAGTTTATTAAATGTGTTTGTGGTCTCTGTACTTTGCACGTCCCAACCTAGCACACCTATTAGGTTATCTATTTTTTGATCTAGTATTGTGCTTTCCATTGCGTCACCATCAAATGGCAGTTCCTTGAACCATTCGGGAATACGCATCTCATCAACAGGATATGCAATACTTGTATAGCCTAATGGATTGTTTTTAAGTTTGCACACAATAACTTTTGCACCATCTGTAATAGGTAACGAATATTTGTCTCCGTACATCTCTCTACACCTGTTCCAGTTCATACTTGCCCTCACGTGTCCTGGCATGTTTGCCTTACCTTTGGCTTCTTCTGCCGCTGTGTACTTGGTCATGTTGTTTGCTCTCTTAGGCGAACCTTTTTCCCAACCCGGTCTTGCTTTGAACTCTGCTCGGAATTGACTGATTTTTTCTAGTACTTCTGTTTCGTTCTTACCTGTCAAAACCATATACAGCAGATCACTCAAGAAGTCCTGTACGAAAACAGGAGTATCAGACCTTTTCAAATCAAGTCCCATTGCTTTCATTTTTCCTTCTTTGCCCGCCGTGTCTGTCCTCTCGCCTTCTTTATCGTAGTAGAGCAGGGCGTATCTTTTCTTCGTAATAAACAGTCCTTTTGATCCTACTAGTTCTCTACCTGCCGCGATTACTTCGCCTCTTGTACTTGGACAATGGAATCCTTTTGTCATAAATGCCTTGAATGAGCCATTTACCTCTTCTGATATCTTATCATATAGAGCTACTACAGAATCTTTAGTCCACGGTATAACACCTTGAGCTATCTCTTTTTTCAAAGTTTTGTATGCGGAAAAGTAAACAGAGTCAGTATCTCCATATACTACGCTTTCTCCTTTATGATCATATTTGCCTGCAACTATTTCGTTAACTTTACTGGCCATGTGTTTTGTTATACATCTACCTGATAGCGTTACTGATTGTCCAATCCTTATGTCAAAGAATCTACAACCTGGATTTAATATTGCACCATACAAACTGTTCAAGTTAATTTTTTTCACAAGTTGTCTTTTGTCCCAATACTCTCGCTCAATTTCATTATCTCCACACTCATGCATCTTACGTTGCATCTCTTGTCTTTCAGCATACCATCTTTTTAATAAGCCTGGAATGATTGCTTCGTATTCGTATGTGAATATTGTACCGTTGGCACTCAACATCCATTTGTTGTTACCCTCAAAAATTATGTCATACAGTTGTGCCGCACTCATACGCACACTAGTCTTGTCCTCCCAGTCCACTATTATTTCAGTGCCTTTTTCTTTGTTCATAACCGCCTGATACTCCCAACTGCCGAACTGGCTATCCCAAGCCGCCGCAAATGACTTCTTTGCGTGTTTGGCCCTGTTAATCTCTGCAGAAGTTATCACTGGCCTTATCTGTCCAACTATTGTTTCTGGACCCATGTTCAGTGCTCTGATCACACTCGGATACAGTGAGTTGATGTCGATAGAACCAATCCAGTCATGTATGCCCTTTTGTGGAGTTGCCACATAGGCACCTGCCGCTGGTTGATTCTCTTCTCCCTCTTTTTTGTATTTTCTTCCTGGAACTATCATGCCACGTCTGTGTGTTTCGTTTACTATGGCCTGTTCAGTTACCGCAACAGCACCCATTGTTGTTTGTAGCAACACAGTGTTTTGGTGTGCGATCTCGTTGGCAAGTTCTATGAACTTCAATTTCTTTTCAAGTTTGGCCAGCAATGCTGTATCCTGCCTGTTGTATTCAATGAACAATCCAAAATCATTTTTGTACAAGTTGTCTAACGAACCTTCGTAAACTGTTTTCTTCTCACCTAGTTCGTGTTCACCAATAGCGTCTAATCTGAAACTGTGTCGTTCTTCATATGTGTACTTCCTGTATAGTTCTAGCAAGTCCAAGTGTACACGTCCTACAAGGTCAAAACTCAACTGTTCTCTACCGTATTTTTCAAATACCCTCTTCTTGGGTTTCTCGCCCCAGAAACACAGTCTTCTTGTGTCGTCCGAACTTAATACTTTTTGTATTCTCCCCACGGTGTATGGGATATCATAACCCTCAGAGTTCCATCCCGATAAAATATCAGCATCTTCAACAAGTTGTAAGAATGCATCTAGCATGTCCTTTTCTTTATCAAATAGCATTGTGTTATCGAATCTCTTGGTCAATTCTTTTGCGTCATCCATACTGATTGTCTTTGGTGGCACCGCAAGTGTCACCAGTTGATCCGTCCAGCTCATGTAACAACTTATGGCAGTTATGGGCATAAACGGATCATCTGTTGTGGAATAACCTCGATCTGGATCGAAGTCTACCTCGATATCAAAAAACATAACGTTCAGTTTTGGTGTCTCTTTACCTAAGTAATTTTCTTCCAAGCATCTAAACACTGGATTGATATCGTGTTCATAAAGAGCTTTGTTGGACCTTATCCTTTGCTCCTTAATGAATTCCTTATGTGTGCTACAAGTGACCTTTTGTAAAGGTTCACCAGTCATTGATCTATGTTTTCCTCTTGCGTCTGGATGATAGAAAACATATCTAGCATCGTACTCTACGAACACACGACCTTTTTTTGGATCACGTTCTACAACGTAAATTCTATCCTCATCTTTTTTATATAATGCGTCTATGTAACTCATCTACCACCAATAACTTGCTACGCCGTAGCCGTAAACATTTATGATTGAAAAATATCCTGTGATCATCATTACGAACGCGGCGTTCCTTCTATAAGAAGCATAACATTGTGTGACTGCACCTACAAAGAACATAGGATATATCACAGTCATGTCTGGACTTGTTGCTGTAATGGCTAACGTAAGGCTGGCCCCAACCGTGAATATGAAACTGACAAGTTCAAAATAAAACGCTGTCCTGTCACTCTCAAAACTACGAAGCCAGAATGATCTGACTTTTGCTAACATTACAGTTTGCCGGCTGTGTTAAGTATGCTTTCCAGCGTGTCCATCTCGTCAGCGATGTTCTGATAGTTGCCCTTATGTGCAACCGATATCGCCTTGTTAATAAGTGCTGGTTTTAATTCTAGTTCTTCTGCTATTGCTTTTACAGTGTCTTTTAATCCTGCTCTTAGGTCTTCAACTTCACCTAGTACTTGTGATCCTTGCGAAATAATTTGGATTAATTTTTGTTTTTCTGCGTCATTAAAGTTTCTTACTGCCATTTGTTTCTCCTGTTGTTGTCAACAGTATATAACAGATTTAGTTACAATGCAAATTATTTTTTGGCTTTTTTCTTTTTGGTATTGACGTTAATCGCTTTTCCACGCCTGTTAGGATTTGGATCTTTTCTTCTCTTCCTACGTGCCGCACTTGCCCGGCCTTTTTTACCAAGTGCTCTCGCTTTTGCTAGAGGTAGGCATTTTGGTTTTCCTTCACCTTTGCTCTTACCTCCACAGGAACCTCTAATCTTTCCTTTTGGTCCCATCCTTACCCATTTTTGCTTGAACCATTTTTTTAGATTTTCATTAAGAGATTCGTGTAACATTATACCACCGCAGTTCACACAGAAGTCAACATGTTCTCTCTTAACACAGTTAGGCACTCTTTTGCCAAACATTGTCTTGAAACCTTTACGCTTGTAGCCTTTCCAACATCTAGTGCCTTCATCCACTAGTGCGTTAAGATCGTAGTTTGGATTAATAGCGCCATGTTTCATCTTAGCAACCATATCCATTTGCACAGCAACCATGAAGTCATAGTCTGTCACGTCGTTTGTTCTGTGTGTGTATACTTTTACTAGCACCTCATCGTAGAATACTCCTAGGTCTGCATGATGGTCTAATTTTTCCTGTGGCTTTATTGTATTAATTAAAAATTCTATAACCTCAAAGTAGTCTTCAAACTTGTATCTTTTCTGTAAACTATTATCTTTGTATTCCCAGTCCGGTAAGAACTTTTGTCGTAGTCTTTCTATATCTTCTTCAGGAAGATTGACATAGTCTCTGTCTGGTGATTCGTTAAGTTCGTTTATCTTCATTTTTTGCTTTTGTTACCCCAGTTGGCCGCACCCTTTTTACGACACTGCACTAGAGCACCAGAGGCATAGGCTGATGGCCAAACTTTATATCTTGCTTTGACTTTGTGATAGCAGGCATCTTTCTTCTCAGCGAATATTTCGAATTCTGCTTCTGTGATGCCTTCTACTTCTTTAATTTTTACCATTTTCTACAACTCCAATATCTTGCTTTTGTCTTTGGTCCTGGATTTGCACAGTTGTGTCTTGCTCTAAAACTCTTTCTCGCTTTAGGATTAGACTTTCTAATTTTCATTGTCTTCTGTCCGGCTTTCCTTGCTGAACTTCCGCCATGTCCAAAGTTAACTTTTTTTACGTTTCCGGATTTTGGATCCTTTACGTACACTTTAAATTTTTTAACATCACCTCTCATTGGTTTGTTAAGTGGAACTTTACGTCCTCTGTATTCTGCGTCAAATAATTCGTTCTCGTCTTCTGGGAATCCTAATTCTCCAAACGCTTCGTAGAAAGCATCATCGTCTTCGAATGTCATCTCATCCTCTTCTGGGAATGGTTCATATGATTCGTTTTGTATGCCATGTGATGCCAGCACAATGCTCATGACCTCTGCGAGTCCCACTTTCTCTTTCATGTTCATCTGATCGAGGTCTGTTGTGTCACCATGGTCATTGAAAACTTTCATGTAGGTGTCTATGTCCGCCGGATCGAATCCTGCCTTGTTTAGAATGTCCTCGCTTCTGTAATCTAGGTCTTCGTTGGCTGTTTTTAATGCATCAGCAACATCCGGGTGTTTTGATAATCCTTTTTTAACTGTGTCAATATCTTGTGATGCTCCAGTCATATCGCCTGCTTTGTTTTTAGCAATCTGTTTTGCTTTTTCAACATCTTTATCTTCGTCTTCCTGCACTGGTGCGTTTACACCGTCGATCCTGTTTAATATGTTTCTTATTTCAACCATTGATTCTGCTATCGGTGAATTTCCCATCTGCATCTGTGTCCTGTCGTTTGTGAATTGTGTTGTCTTTGCCAAACCCCTGCTACCTGCACTTGCTGGCGACTGTATCTGTTTGCCAGAATCTACATGTCCTTGGTCAGTCATGCTCACTTTGTCATCTATGTATTTGCCGTAGTTGTAAGGTATCGAGCTCATTTGCAGTATTTATTTCCACAACACCATCTTGAAACGTTCTTTATCAATGCCAAAGAACCTAGTTTTCCACTCGCTCTGTTCAAAAAAGCCCAGTTTATGCCATTCTTCCTTGCGTTCCAGCATGGTCTTTGCCCGTTCATCCCAGTC
>PYIK01305109.1_pt1 | contig 19458 bp, 20 predicted proteins | sample 3578011 | NCBI WGS metagenome assembly PYIK01 (sample SAMN08408022, study PRJNA431606) | Marine metagenome isolate SA_KN192-05_S13_70m, whole genome shotgun... | biome: marine; feature: oceanic pelagic zone; material: water; isolation source: 70 m water sample, 0.2-0.8 um fraction ... | reverse complement strand
TTTCTGCTGACATTTTTTGTGATTATGATTGTTTATAGTAATCTGTCGAGAAAAAAGTATACGACATGGTTACATCTTGAAGATTTTTTGTTGTCGGATCGTTTACAAGTTCAGGATCTAAATAAAAAGTCATTACATAAGTAGCCTTCTCACCAGCCTTCAACTCTTGTTTTTCAAAGCAAAAACATCCTAATTTACTGTAATATTTTCCAAAACTTGCTGGTGACACGTTAAAACTTGCTACTCCAAATGTAGTATCATCGCCATAATTTTCTACTTCGAACTCTATTCTATTAACCTGACCAACCTTAACATCCATAACATTTGATTTGGCTTTAAAATCCCACTCTAGATTGTTTACATTTGTGTCAAATCTAACACTTACCACTTTATCTAATACTATCTTCGAGAGGGTATTTCAGGTACCACATGTGTCCTTCGATTTCTTCCATTTCAACTTCATCATCAGCTAAAGCTGTTCTAGTTACTGGATCCCAATTAACCAAGCGTTTACCCCTGTAGATCAAACCATCTCGAAACAGAATGAAAAAGGCGTGTCTTACTGCTGTTGCACACATTTCATCCATCGTGAATCGTGTTCTATCAAAGTCGCATGAAGCTCCCATCGAAATTAACTGGTTGATTATGATTTCTTCGTATTCGTCTTTCCAGTCCTGGGTAACCTTCAAGAATTCTTCTCTGCCTATTTCGAGTCGGCTTGTTCCTTGGGTGAGAAGGCGTTTCTCAACGACAGTCTGAGTGGCGATTCCAGCATGGTCTGTTCCCGGCATCCAAAGAGTTGATTTTCCCTTCATACGATGGAACCGAATTAGGACATCTTGAAGCGTGTTGTTAAGTGCGTGGCCTAAGTGAAGTGCTGCTGTCACATTTGGAGGGGGAATAACTATCGAGTATGTGGGATCTTCTGATTCATTAGCGTCAGCGTGGAACACATTGTGTTGCTTCCATGCCGCTGAAACAACCGTCTCGGTTTCTGATGGGTTGTATGTTGGTGGTAGTTCGGGAAGTCCTTGTACTTGTGCCATCAAAATAAGGCTAATGGCGTTTGAGGAGCGAGTGATGTTAGAGACAAAGAAAGGTTACTTTTGTTACATTTCTTTAAGTTTGAAATAAAGGTTCCAAAGGCTAATTTGATACTAGGGAAGTTTATTACTTTATAGAATGCGGTAGCCATGACAGATGTTTCAGAAGAGACAAAAGAAGACAAAAAAACAGAATTTTCACTCGCTTTAAATGAAGATCAATTAGGTATTCAAAGCTGGGTTCATGGTTTTGCAGAAGAAGTCGTAAGACCAGCAGCAGAAGAATGGGATGAGCGAGAAGAATTTCCATATCCGATAGTTGAGCAAGCGGCGCAAATAGGCCTCTACGGTTGGGAATTCATGGCAGAGGCAATGTGGAACGACCCGACTGGCCTTACCATGTGTGTTGCTCTTGAAGAACTTTTCTGGGGTGATGCAGGTATTGGAATGGCAATTATGGGATCTGGCCTCGCAGCCGCAGGCATCGCGTCCTCAGGTACACCTGAGCAGGTAATGGAATGGGTACCCCAGTGCTATGGGGATGCAAATAATCTCCAGATTGGAGCCTTTTGTGCGTCTGAGCCTGATGCAGGCTCGGATGTAGGTGGGTACCGTCTATCAGCAAAATATGATGAGGCAAAGGACGAGTGGACGCTTAACGGCACAAAAGCTTGGATTACTAATGGAGGAATAGCCGATATTCATGTTGTGATAGGTGTTGTAGACCCAGACCTTGGATCAAAAGGGCATGCAAGTTTCGTTGTTCCTCCAAATACACCAGGATTGAGCCAAGGTCAGAAATACAAAAAACACGGGATTCGAGCTAGCCATACAGCTGAGGTGGTTCTCGACAATGTAAAGGTGCCTGGGAGTTGTCTACTGGGCGGCAAAGAAAAATTAGATGAACGGCTCGCTCGAGTCCGTGACGGGAAAAAGGGAAATGCGCAGGCCGCTATGCAAACCTTCGAAGCTACTCGCCCTGCAGTTGCTGCTCAAGCGCTTGGCGTTGCTAGAGCTGCATATGAGTATTCCCTAGAATACGCAAAAGAAAGATATGCTTTTGGCCGGCCAATTATCCAAAATCAGGCGATTGCATTTATGTTGGCTGATATGGCCACGGAGATAGATGCAACTCGGATGCTTACTTGGCGAGCAGCTTGGCTTGGAAAGCAGCGCAAATTTAAAAACGCCGAAGGATCGATGGCAAAACTAAAGGCAGGTCGCGTAGCTACACATGTAACTGAACGGGCTATTCAGATTCTCGGAGGATATGGCTACACCCGAGAGTACCCAGTTGAACGTTGGCACCGTGACGCAAAAATTCATGATATTTTTGAAGGAACAGAGCAAATACAACAACTAGTTATTAGCCGAGCCATCTCTGGAATGCGTATTGAGTAGGCCATTACCTGCTGTCTCCCTTGCTGCTGTTCCAGGCAGGCGACGAGCAACATTAGATCTTGCTATCGAGATTGAAAAACTAGGATTTTCCGGTGTCTACTGTCCCAGTTTCGGTGATGCGGTGGGGTTATGCCATGGGCTAGCTACTGAAACAGAACATATTCCTTTCGGAACATCAATTGTGAACATCTACACTCGCCATGTCGAAGATTTTGCGGCTTCCGCAGCCTTCATCTCTGAAGTTTCCGGAAAGCGTTTCCGTTTGGGAATTGGTGTAAGTCATGCTCCAATGAATGCGAGGCTTGGGCTCTCAACCGGAAAGCCGTTGAGTGATATGCGAGCTTTTGTTGAAGGGTATAAGGCGGTCTCACGTATTGGGGACCTCCCTCCAGTAGTTCTAGCGGCTATGAGAGATCGAATGATGGCTTTAGGAGCTGAGATAGCCGATGGAGTTGTTCTAGCAAATGGAGCTCGCAGTGCTCTACCAGCAGCAATTGATCGAATGCGGTCTGCTCACACGATTCCAGAAGATTTTTTTATAGGTGGGATGATTCCTACATGCATATCTAACGACCGAGATGCAGCTATGGAAGTTAACCGAAGAACTTTAAGGATGTATGTCCAACTACCAAATTATCGAAATTATTGGAAAGCAGCAGGCTATAGAAAAGAGATGGAGGCGATTGAGGAAGCTATTGCGAAAGGTGATAGGACACAATTGTCGGCGTTAATGACAGACGAATGGCTGGCTGATGTATCGCTATTTGGTTCGCATAGCGAAGTACTCGACGGCCTGGAGGCTTGGTATGATGCTGGGCTGACAACCCCAATACTGGTCCCATCATCAACCGCCGGGGGCCAATTTCAAGCATTTAATGAACTCTTTGAGCTATTCGGTTAAAGAATCGCTCTAAAACAATGGGTTGCCGGCCCACCACTGTTCAAACCGTGGTCTGATAGCTGATGAAACGAGTTCTACGATTGTTCCGTTTTGTGGGGCAAGGTAAGTCATTCCTCCGTAACCTTCTTCAGGGGATATCGCTGAAGCCAGTAAGGTCCACCCAAGTTCGAGTAATCGGTTCGTTTCCTCTTTAACACTGTCCACCCACACTCCTACATGGTGCACTCCTGAATCAGTTTTCCCGTCCCAGAAACTATTCTCTGGGCCTTCTAAGAGTTCTAAGTGTTGAGGACCTTCACATGAGTAAACGAATTTGAGCGGAAGCTTTTGTTGGCCTTTTTCAGGTGTCCAAAGGCTTTGACCCGGGTTTTCAACTGCTTGTGCCCAAGTAACTCCCAAAGATTCTCCCATTTCCTCCATAGCGCGTTGGAGATTTGGGACTCGGATCCCTATATGAAAGACTTCTTGGAAATTAAACATTACTTCTCCATGCGTTCTCTATGTAAGGACTGAGGAGCTGCTGAACTCGCATATGTTCTGGGATTCGGTCTTCTCCAATTCTTTCATCTATTTGTTCGTGCAAATGCCAGATTCTTCGCTCCTGATAGTTGATGGGGATTCCGGTTAATGCTGGAGATTCGAGTGATTCTTGCATCGGAGCCATGTTGTACTTGTCCTCATCCATTATCTGGTCGAATTGTTCGGAGCGGATCTTCCAGTGAGCTGGTAACTCGTCTCCTTCCCAGTCCTTAGGCGCGTAATACCACCATTCCAATAAAGTATTACTTTTATCGATTGGCCAGAAAAGAAGAACAGGGAAACCGAAAGATCCTAGAGGAATGATGTAGTTAGGGAAATAGCTGACTGCAGTGCTTGTGCAATCCAGCATGTTCAAGAAGTCCTTATTTTCAGTTTGGATAATAGCGAAGTCACCGTTGTCAAGCGGCTTCCAGTCATCCCAAGAGTCCATCCCTTGCCGTTTGACATGCTGTTCTGAATATCCTGTTGTCATTCTGCTATGTCCACCATCAAATAAACCCATGACAGAACGACGGTTATCCAAAACTGCCCAGCCATCTTTATTTGAATGAATATGTTTAAAATGGTAGACCTCGAGAAAAGCCTCTGCGGTCACTTTCCAGTTACAGGGCACGATAATGCTTTGACGGTATACCTCGCGAAGATTTTCGCAGTCCAGAGGTTCAAGCATCTGCACGGCATCACCAAGGTAGTCAAGAAGAGTAGCAGCTTCGGGGTTTTTATTAACAAAGATAAACCCTCCGAAAGTATCGCAACTTACCTTTGGTAGATTCCGAGTTGACCTATCTAAGTCTACGAAATCACGTTCATCGGGTAACGCTATGAGCGTTCCATCCGTTATGTCATATGTCCATGAATGGTATTGACAGCGGAGACGTCGGTCAGATCCTTTTTCCTCTCTAACTACAGGAGCTCCACGATGTTGGCAGGTGTTATAAAAACAGCGGATAACACCATCAGCTCCGCGAATCACGATCATTGGTTCCTTAAGTTTTTTAAAAGTAAAGTAATCTCCTGGGTTCGGAATTTCTTCAACGCGGCCAGCGATCACCCAAGAATCGTTAAAGACATATTCCATTTCTAATTCATAAAACTCATCAGTGGTATATCGCTCTTTTGGAATGTCATGAAATTTAGGGAACCCTTCAGGAGGGGCAGTACGCGAAACTTCGTAATGAATCTTTTCTTTTATTTCATTGATCGTCTTAGAGTCCATTTCTCAGCTCCTACGCTGTGGATCCGCCATCGACGACTAATAAATGGCCAGTGATAAATTCAGCGAGGTCAGAAGCAAGGAATAGGGTAGCTCTTGCTATGTAGTCTGGGTCTCCTGCGATTCTAAGGGGATTAGCTGCTATGGCAGCGTAAACATCTATACCGCCTTCTTTAAGTGCTTCACCCTGTTCAGCTAATCCCTCGGTATCTATAATCCCGGGAGCTATAGCATTGACTCGGATTTTTTTCGGACCAAGCTCATTTGCGAAGGCCTTAGTTAACCCGATGACAGCTGCTTTTGATGTGCTGTACGCAGTGATACTTGCGCCACCCCGAAGTGCTGCAATCGAAGAGATATTAACGATTGAGCCTCCACTACTCATGTAATTTACGGCTTCTCGGGAAGCGCTGTATTGAGCACGGACGTTGAGATCAAGCATTTTCGTTACAAAGTCATCACTCACCTCAGCTATTGGTCCAGTAGGTGGATAGACACCTGCGTTATTTACAAGAATATCGAGAGAAGAACCATCCGCTGCCTGCTGAACCGCTGCTTTCAATTGCTCGGGTACGGTAATATCACAGTTAGTAAACGATACGGAAAGCTCTTCAGCTAATTTATGAATTTCAGGGTCAACATCCGCAATTGTTACTTCAGCACCTGCTTCAACTAGTCGCGAGGAGATTGCTGCTCCTATCCCTTTCCCGCCACCAGTAACTAAAGCGCGTTTTCCACTAAGATCGACCATTTCTGAAATATTTGGGAGCTTTTCCATAGGTGAATCTTAACGCCTAACGCGCTCCTCATTCAATTCTAGATTTTTCGGTTCCGTATTTCGCTATTGTCCGTTGACCAAGCGAATTCTAATTTACGACCAACTAACCCCTTTGTTCGGGGTATCGTTTTGTAGGGGATGAAAGGGAAAAGTGGATATAGAGTCTGAAAGTTCTGTTAGGACAGGGCCTACCAAATACCTCTTTCTTTTTTTGGGTTTCGTGTTTGCGGCATTAGGTTTTATTGGAGTAGTCGTTCCTGGGTTGCCAACTACGGTCTTTATGATCATGGCTGCTTCATGTTTCGCAAAATCGAGCCCTAAATTTGAACGCTGGATTCTTGATCTCCCAGTTGTAGGTGCCATGGTTCGCGATCATCGATCTGGCTTAGGGATGCCTAGAAAAGCTAAATCGATTGCGATTTCAATGATGGCGATAGCGACAGCTTTAAGTATCGTATTTGCGATAGATCAAATAGGTATTCGAATCATTGTTGGTGGAGTGGGATTAGTAGGAGTTTGGTATGTCGGATTTAGAGTACCTACACGTGAGAGAGTGCTTTCCCAAAGATTAGAAGGAGACCAATGAGCCTCAATACAGCTTCGGAGGCCCTCGATAGTGCAAAAGAAATCACTGAACGAGGATTAGACTTCCTTCGATCACACAGTAACCCAGAAGAACAACAGGTTTTTCTCTATGACTTGTCGCATGCCAGTTCGGCAATTGCGATTGCTGAAAGCTTTCTTTCATTCGCTGAAAAAGGGGAAGAAGAAAAGGGAATAGTTGAACTTTTTTGTGCTGATACATTGCGTGCCGTAGCAGCAATGTGTTTTGGGCGTGAAGATATTTGGAGGTTGGAGAGTTCAACACTCGGTGTATTAAATCAATATGTTGCTGAACACGGAACACCTCAGAAGTATTCAATAGCTTCTCTTTCTTCGCAGAAATCGCATTTAAGTGATGAATTAGAACTTGTAGCCAAGACTTTCAGACGTTTTGGTAAAGACCATATCGAACATCTTGCAGAGGAAGTCCATCGTAAAGACCTAGATGTTCCAGAGGAGATAATCGCCGGTCTAGCTCAGATGGGGTGTTTTGGTCTGTCTATTCCTGAAGAGTATGGAGGTTCAGCCTCTGGTTCTATTAAAGATATGTATGGAATGGTTATAGCTACTGAAGAACTTTCCAGAGCATCGTTAAGTATCGGCGGATCACTTATCACCCGCCCCGAAATTTTAGCCAGAGCAATTGAGAATGGAGGCACAGACGAGCAGAAACGGACATTGCTTCCAAAAATTGCTTCGGGTGACCTGATGTCTGCGGTAGCTGTAACTGAACCAGACCATGGAAGCGATGTAGCGTCGATAGCCATGTCTGCCCGACCTGAGCCAAGTGGAGGTTGGAAACTCAATGGTGTAAAGACTTGGTGTACTTTTGCTGGTAGGGCTGATCTCTTAATGGTGCTGGCACGAACAAATCCTGATACTTCGCAAGGGCATCGAGGCCTGAGTGTCTTTGTTGTTGAGAAAGAACGTGCTGATGGCCACAGCTTTAATTTTCAGCAGGAGTCTGGTGGAAGGATGCAAGGGAAAGCTATTCCAACGTTGGGATATAGGGGCATGCATAGTTTCGAAATTGCCTTTCAGGATTGGGTTGTTCCCGAAGACTCACTTATTGGTGGCATTGAAGGTGAAGGACAGGGTTTTTACCTTCAAATGGCTGGATTTGAGAATGGCAGACTTCAAACTGCAGCCCGAGCGGTTGGGGTGATGCAGAGAGCTTATGAGGAAGCAGTTACCTACAGTCAAGAGCGAAATGTTTTCAATAATTCCCTTAGTTCATATGAGCTGACGCAGGTAAAGATTGGAAGAATGGCGGCGGTTATTCAAGCATGCAGACAGTACACGTATGATGTAGCAGAAAAAATGTCGATGGGGAGCGGTGCTCTGGAAGCAGCGATGATTAAGGCGTACTCATGCAAGGCTGCCGAATGGGTTACACGAGAAGCGATGCAGATCCATGGGGGTTTTGGTTATGCCGAAGAGTATGTGGTTAGTCGCCTGTTTGTTGACGCAAGAGTGTTATCGATCTTCGAAGGCGCAGATGAAACACTTTGTCTAAAGCTGATCGGCAGAAGGTTACTTTCGAGATAAATGTTTGCGATTAACTTCCTAAGCCTTTTCTCATTGGAGGAAGGTCATCAAAGTCAGGATCTTCGCTATTTGCCTGAGCTTCGAAAGCTGCAGCCATATCCTTTGGCTGAAACATCCCTGCTTGCCATGTAGCAATGAAATTTAAGCTATCGGCGACGGAATGGTCTCGGGCGTAGTTCACGCTTTCTTTTGTTCCCCAGATAGCGAGCGGGGACTTCGTAGCTATCTCATTTGCGATATCAAGAACACCTTCAACAAGTTCATCATGTGTCTCAAAGATTTCGTTCACTAATCCAACTTCATATGCTCTTTGCGCTGACATGCGCCGGCCAGTATACGCAAGCTCACGAACTACTCCTTCGGGAACTAACTTTGGAAGACGTTGAAGCGTTCCTACATCAGCGGTCATGCCGATGTTTATCTCTTGAATACAAAACCACGCATCGGCAGTTGCATATCGCATATCGGCGGCAGTTACCATATCTACTGCTCCACCTACGCACCCGCCTTGAATAGCAACGAGTACTGGCATGCGGGCACGTTCAAGACAGTTGAAGCTTTCCTGTAGAAGAAGCGCACTGCTCCGGGTATTTGCGTTCAGTCGCCCCCGCTCAGTTTTGCTCTCTCCAGAAAGGTTTCCTCCGGTAAACACTGCAAGGTCCATTCCAGCGCAAAAGTGGCGTCCGGTAGACGAGATGACTATTGCCCTTGCTCTTCCTTTGTCACTTATAGCATTGATGATTTCAGGCAATTCCTTCCAAAATGAAGGGACCATGGTGTTTAAATTTTCTCCGCGACTCATCTGGACATGAGCAATTTTTCCAACATCTGTTACTTCAAAGCATTCATAGGTCATATTCAACGATCTCATGTTCTTGAAATATCTGCCACTTTACAGCGGCATTTAATTAGAAGATTCTCTCTTCTGTTGTTTCCCCTTTAATGCTGTAAGTTGGACTAATGATTGAAACCGCTAAAACCTTCTGCCGGATTTGTCATGCCGCTTGTCCGATGGAAATTGATATAGAAGACAAAAAAAGAATTGTGGCAGTTCGTGGTGATAAAAGTGACCCTCTTTTTGGTGGTTACACATGTATCAAAGGCCGGCAACTCGCAGATCAATACCATAGCCCTAGTCGTCTCCGCTCTCCATTACAGAAAAATCCTGAAGGGACGTTTGACATCGTTAGTTCCTCAGATGCCCTCGATGAAATAGCAGAGAAAATAGATCATATTGTTTCACAACATGGTCCAAGATCTATAGCAACCTATATTGGTACCGGCGCCTACCAAAATAGCGTAGGAGTTGCTGTAGGCGCAGCGTGGCATAAGGGTTTCGACTCGCCATCTTTTTATACGTCCCTCACTATCGATCAGCCTGCTCATAGGAGTGCTTTATCTCGACTTGGCTCCTGGGAAGCCGGATGGCAGAACTTCTCCAATTCTGATGTTCTTCTTGCTGTTGGTTATAACCCACTTGTTTCGAGCTACGGGCCAGCCAGTGGCCTACAAGGGACGGATCCCTTTGTGAAATTACGTCAAGCAAAGGATAGGGGTTTGAAACTTATCGTTATCGACCCCCGAAAAAGTGAACTTGCCAACCATGCAGATATTTGGCTTCAGGTAAAACCCGGAGAAGACCCGACTTTACTTGCCGCGATCTTGAATATAATTTTGACCAGCGAACTCCATGACAAAGAATTCTGTCAAGAATATGTCGAATCGGATCAGCTGGAATTGCTTCGAAAGTCTGTTGGTCCCTTTACAGCTGATTATGCTGCAGAAAGGTGTGAAGTCTCGGCTGCTGATATTCATCTTGCCGCGGTAACTTTCGCTTCGGGACCCAGGGGAACTGCGGGTTCAGGAACCGGCCCAAATATGGCCCCACATGGGACGCTAATGGAGACCTTAGCCTTAACACTAAATGTCATCTGTGGCAGAGTTTTGCGTTCAGGGGAGACTCTGGAAAGCCCGTATATGCTGTTTCCTGGAGATACAAGGCGCGCACAGGTAGTGCCTCCAAGCGACCCTACGCCGGGAGCTTCACATCGAGTTCGTGGGTTACGAGGTCTCGCTGGCGAAATGATGACCAATGCTTTGAACGATGAAATCCTCTTGGAAGGGGAAGGAAAAGTTCGCGCCTTAATCGTTTCCGGTGGAAATCCCATACAGGCGTGGCCTGATCAAAAGAAAACTCTAGAAGCTATGGAAGACCTAGAGCTTCTAGTCGTTATCGATCACCGGATGACTGCAACAGCTGAATTAGCTGATTACGTGTTTGCCCCTCGTCTCCAGTTAGAGCGTGCAGATGTTCCAAACGTGATGGATAGACGGTTCCCAGAAGTCTACACAAACTACACTGACCCGATTATTGCATCCGGTGATGATGTTTTAAATGAGTGGGAAGTCTATGCGGGTTTAGCTGCCAGACGAGGAACACCAATTGTGCTTCCGGGAGGCGACTTGCCAGTAGAAGATGCTCTTAGCGATGGTGATGTCATTGACTATGTTTACGCTGATGCAAGGCTTCCTATTTCAGAATGGAGAAAAAATCGTGGAGTTATCCACGATAAACCTATTCGCGTAATTGATGGTGATCCTATGAGCGGCGCTAGGTTCGCTGTTTGCCCCCCTGATGTTTACGAAGAGTTATTAGAAGTGCAGAATGAAATAACAGGTCTAGAGATTTTTAAGGGGATAGATCATAAGGATTATCCATTCAGGCTTGTTGGTAGGAGATTAAAGCATGCATTGAATTCTCTGGGTTCTGAACTTCCCGGTTTGGCTGATGTGGCAACGACTAATTATGCGTATGTCCACCCGGAGGATTTAGATAATTTTGGTGCTGAACCCGGTGACTTATTGAAAATCTCTTCACCCCGAGCTTCAGTTGTTGGCGTAGCTGAGACTGACCCAGGAATTAAACGTGGAGTTGTTGCTATGTCCCATTCATGGGGAGGACTTTCGTTGACTGACGAGAAAGTTCGAGATATAGGTACTCCAACAAATAGGCTAGTAACAAGTGACAATGGATTTGATCGAATAACCGGACTTCCCATCATGAGCGCCATTCCTGTTCAAATTCGTCTGATTTCTGAAGAGGAATTACAAACTGCAGGTTAAGCTTGCTTTTCATTCAGTCTTGATGGTTACTAAGTTCCGTGTCTCCTGTCAGTGCCCTTTTAACTACCTTGCCGCTTGCATTTCGAGGGAGAGCGGTGCTTCTCCATTCCCAAATGACCGGAACCTTGTAATCAGCAAGTGTTTCACTGCACCACTCTCGTAAAGTATCTGCGTCAAGGTTTATCTTTCCTTCCGGAACAACTATGGCTTTGACTTCTTGGCCTCTGTCTTGATGGTCTACGCCGATAACTGCGGCTTCAGAAACGCTTGAGTGTGATTCTAAACGATGCTCTATTTCAACAGGATAGATATTTTCACCTGACCTAATGATCATATCTCTAGCTCTGGAGTTGATAAAAAGTAGTCCATTTTCGACTCGTCCAATATCGCCCATAGCAAGCCATCTGCCCATTTTGATTGTCTCTCCAGTTGCATCAGGGTCCCCCCAATACTCCAACATGGTGTAGGGGGACTTAACATGAATTTCCCCTTCTTCTCCTTCTGAAAGGGCGTTGTCGTTTTCATCTCGGATCTCAATTTTGAAGCCCATACATGCTTTCCCAGTAGATGATGGGTGCTCTTTGAATTCTTGTCCACCAATAGAGGTAACAACACCACAGGACTCACTGCTCCCGTATCCTTGGCCGATTGATAGGGCAGCTTGAGGAAAATGTTGCTCTATTTGATCTCGCATATGTTGAGAGAGATGAGCTCCACCGCTACTCATTCTTGTAAGGCTCGACGTGTCATACTTAAGGAGGTCCGGATGGGACATAACTCGGGGTCCCATATCGCCAATTGCAGTCCAATTCGTGACTTTCTCTGTTTCGATTATTTTCAGAACGTCTTCTGCGTCGAAACGGCCTTTGCGAAATACGATCTTGGCGCCATTCGCCATGTTCATGAGAACTCCCGCTAATAGGCCGGATACGTGAAACAGGGGAGAAGTAGCAAGCACAACATCCTGCTGACTTGGGAGAGAAGACGGATCTATTCCAAGTTGCCTTAGAGCAATGGTTGTTTTTTCTTGGGCGTTATGCACAGTGCCGTCTACAAACCCTATGAGGCCTCTGTGGGAAAGTAGAGCTCCCTTAGATCTTCCAGTAGTTCCAGAAGTAAATAGAATTAGTGCGGGATCGTCTTCAAGAACAGTATGTTGAGCGTTGCTTACCTCGATAGGGGAAAAAAAGTCAGGAGTTTCATCAATATCAACAATAACTGTTTCGCTATCAACGTTGTCAGCACGCACGAGACGACGACTATCACCTATTAGTACTTTTGGTTTCGTGAGCTGAAGTGCATGATCTATTTCTGCTGCTGTCCACCAGCCGTTGATAGCAACTGCGATAGCACCCAGAAAAGTAACTGCAAAAAAAGAAATTACCCATTCTGGCGAGTTAGCTGCAAGTATTGCAACTCGGTCGCCGGAGCGGATCCCTAGTTCGTTGCTAAGCCGGTAAGAGACTCCTCTAACCATGTCCGGTAGTTGATCATAGGTAATTCTTGAATCGCCCAAGACGAGACATTCACGCCCACTCCATTTTTCTGTAAATTCGTCAAACATATCTTCTAAATTTCGGTGCCGGTTGCGGAATACGAGCAACTGCTCGCCTAGGACGTCTTCTAGGGTTGTTTCCCACGGCCCCCCATCACCACAAAGCTCTGCCCGGACTTGTTCAGGAAGAGAAAGGCTTCTGTGTTCCTTCTCTTTCATGTTGCCACTTGGCTTCGTTGAAGATTCTCGTTTTTCATTATGGATTTACTTGTAGGAAGTCTTGAATATGCGATACGAGAAGATCTGGTGCATCCTCTTGGCAGAAATGGCCAACACCCGGCAGTTCCACAATTTTTTCCTCTGGCCATAGTGATCTGAAACCTTCTATAGCGCGATCCGGAGGAATCGCTCGATCTTCAAGCCCTTCAAGGAGGATCGCTGGTTTTGATTGAAGCGCAGGGACACCATCAGCGCCTTCGAGGACATAGTCGACTATTCGGCCAAGATAAACGTCAATAGGAAATTCATATGCACCAATCGAGCTCTCATAGCTTGGAAATGGCATGCTGTATGCCTTAATCCATGTGTCATCAATAATGCTTGAATTCTGGAAGCCAATAATTTTCATTATCGATAACACTGTTGATCCGGCGTTTCGTAGTACTTGCTCAGTCCGACCAGAATCTAGCCCTTCACCTATCCACTTGAACCAGGGCGATTCACTGATTGGAGTTACTGAATCTGAAACGCTTCCATATCCAGCAACGGTATTCATGTATACGAGGCGTTTTACCCTCTCTGGATATCGAACTGTGTAGGCTGTCCCTATTGGACCTCCCCAATCCTGCATGACAAAAGTAATTTTATCTAATAAGAGGTCATCGATAAGTGCAGCCAAGTTTTCGGTGTGTTCTTTGAGTGTGTATTCACGATCCAAGGGAGTTTCACTTTTTCCAAAGCCCATGTGATCAGGAACTATAACGCGATTAGTTTCAGCTAATGGTGGGATCATTTTTCGATAGAGATACCCCCATGTGGGTTCACCATGTAAACAGATTATGGCTTCTCCCTGCCCGACGTCTACGTAATGCTGGCTGAAACCAGCTGACTGGCTGAAATGGGGTTGATAGGGCCATGTTCCATTGAATGTTTCGTCTTTAGGGATCATGGAGGTAGTTTTTCATAATTGACCCCTTCAGGCTATTTTTAGTTATATCTTTCTTCTGCGAAAGAAGCCTTCCTTCTGCTGGATGAATTGCTAACGTATCAGTGTTTTGTCTGGACTAGGATTTAAATGAAGATGTAACCGGTTAGTTACTGGATGGATTTATGGAAACGGGTGGATATATGGGTGCAGAGATACTTTCTGAACATAGACAACGGATAGATCAGCTAGATGAGAAACTTATTCGGTTGCTTGCTGAACGGTTCGAAATCACAAAGGCTGTGGGAATTCTAAAAGCAGAAGAGGGGATGCCTGCCGGTGACCCTGAACGAGAAGCGCAGCAAATTGAACGCCTTCATGAAATAGCTAAAGAAGTTGGGATGGACCCAGATTTCTCGGTAGAAGTATTTCGCCTAATCGTAAATGAAGTGATTCGCCACCATGTTCGCGCTGCTGAAGAAAAGTCAGGTTCTTAAATTTCAGTCTCTTTCCAATGGTTCCAGTAGGTGACGTCTTCAGCTGGTTTTCTAGCTCCAGGTCGAAAATCATCCCCTGTGTAATACGCTGTTGGTATGCACGCTAGTTGTGTGACAGTTTCTGGAATTCCGAGTTGTTCACCAACGCGATTCGCATAGCGAAGATGTAGTGTGGTCCATGCTGTTCCTAGCCCTCTTGAACGAGCTGCAAGCATATAACTCCAAACTGCAGGAAGAACTGAGCCCCACCATCCTTGGCGTCCTCCTCCCAGCCCCGCTTCCATGTCTTCTGGACTACCCAGAGAGCAGGGGATAGCTAGAACAGGAACTCTTTCCAGTATCTCCGCTAAGTAATCACTTGACGAAATAATTTTTCCAATAGTTGAGCTTTCAGGAACTTTAGACTCCACAGCCCCTTTTTGCTGTTCAATATAAGGGGCGTAAGCTTCACGGTATGCCTCAGCTATGACCCTTTTCTTTGATGGGTCATCAACTATTACCCATCGCCATTTTTGGTAATTTCCTCCAGCAGGAGCTTGGGTAGAGAGACGAACACAGTCAAGTATTAATTCTCTAGGGACTGGTTTGTCTAAGTTAAGGCGTTTTCTTACTGCTCGTGTAGTTGACAGAAGGTGGTCTATTTGTTTTAGGTCAAATTGTGTCACAAGTAAGTTTGTCTTTCTCAAAAATCTGTCATGGGCTAAGCTAAACCTAGTCCGGATTTACTAAAAAATCCGATTAGAAAGGAGACCTCATGGCGCGTATCGAAATTCCGGAAGGTGAAGGTCTTGAACGAAGTCGAATGTGGGCCTTGCAAGCAAACGTAGCGAAAGGGATTGGTATTGCAGGGAATGCCCTTTATACGCAGATCTCTCTTGATACTCGTGTTCGCGAGGTTGCGCGTATGCGTATCGCCCAAATTAATGAATGCCACATATGAATGGATACTCGTTCTGCATCGGCGATGCAGCAAGGACTTGAAGAGGATCTATATCATCGGGTATCTGAATACGAAGAGATAGGAGCGTTTACTGTTCCAGAGAAACTCGCAGCTGAGATGGCTGAGAGATTTGTCTTTGATCATGTTGCGTTAAAGGACGATGAAGAGTTCTGGGAGAGAGTGAAAACGAATTTTACCGATCAACAAATACTTGAACTTCTCGCTTTGATAGGTTTCTGCCTCGGCATGGGAAGACTTTTGGCAGTTCTAGATATTGCAAATGACTGCCCTGTAAATCGAACCGCTGACCCAGAACAGGATCCTACCTACTTCGTCCATGGTTAAAAGGATTACGTCCTGTGGTTTGTATTTCCTTTTTTTGATAAAGCTATTGAAGCGGATGAAGTTACCAAGAGTTATTGATTTTGAGAGTTCTGTTTTGCTGGGACACAGGTCTCGTTTTTATGTTAGTTAATCAAAATCTGGTTATAGCATTTGGAGAGTTGAGCATCCGGTTCAATCAGAACTAAATTGGCCAAGGTGCAAGGAGAATGATGGCTGGTCCTTTAGAGGGAATAAAGATTGTAGAACTAGGTCAGATGATCGCGGTACCTGGAGCTACGTATCTGTTAGCAACTCAGGGGGCAGAAATCGTTAAGGTTGAAAACACGACTGGTGGAGATGATCTCCGAATGTACGGTAGTCGCAAGAACGGCATTTCGGGTTGGTTCGCAAATGCAAATGCGGGGAAACGTTCCATAGGTATCGATCTCATGACTGAAGATGGAAAACAAGTGCTTTGGAGATTATTGAAGGAAGCGGATGTGTTCATTCAAGGCTTTCGACCAGGGGCGGTGGACCGCCTAGGGTTCTCCTATACAGAGGTACACAATGACCTTCCTGAGTTGATTTATGTTTCCTCATCAGGATTTGGAGCCTCTGGCCCATATAGTGAACGACCCGTTTATGACCCCGTAATCCAAGCATTATCAGGTTGGGCTGGCGCACAAAAAACGAATAATGAACCGATGCTTATTCGCGGGATGGTGGCCGACAAGGTCGCTGCTTTAACTACCGCTCAGGCGATAACAGCAGCATTGTTTCGAAGAAACGATACGAAAGAAGGCCAGCATGTAGAAATCTCCATGTTCGAAGCGAATATTGCCTTTAACTGGCCAGATGTGATGATGCATGAAACTCTTCTCGATAGCGACGCGTTACACTTTCCCAACCTCTTAGGCTCCTATCAGCTTTTCGCCACCGAAGACGGTTGGGTTTCGGTAACTGCTGGAACCGATAAGCAGTGGGACGCTGTATGCAAAGCGTTGAACCGCAAAGATCTAGCTGAAGATGATCGCTTTTCTTCAGCTTCCAACAGAAGTAAAAACTTTACAGATTGGTATGAAGCGTTTGCACAAATGGTCTCCGAATTTACAAGCAATGAAGTATTGGAACGATGTTTAGGTGCTGATGTTCCGGCTGTGCCTGTCCTTGATCCAAGCGATGTTTCTAGTGACCCTCATGTGGTAGCTAGAGAGGCAGTCATAGAAATAGCCCATCCAACTATTGGCAAGATGCGCGTCCCTCGTCAGGGAGCTAGTTTCTCAGCTGAGAAAAACGTTCAACCAAGTGCCGCCCCAGCTTATGGAGAGCATACGGATGAGGTTCTTTCTGATATAGGTTTTGACCCTAACGAAATTAGTCATCTGAGAAACTCCAATATTGTCGTATAGGAACTCTTTGAAAGATAGAACTAATGGAAACAGTTAGATGTGTAACTAAGCGCTTCGAGACAGCCTCTGGTGTTCAAATTGAAGCTGACTTTTGGGGTGAAAAGAGTGAAGACGCTGTTGTGCTATTGCATGGTGGGGGACAGACACGTCACTCATGGGGTTCGACTGCTTCGGATATAGCTAAAAGGGGTTGGTGGGCGGTTTCAATAGATTTGCGTGGGCATGGCAGATCGAGCTGGGTTCCGGACCAACAGTATGGTCTAGACGGTTTTGCCGCAGACATTGACTTTATTCTGCGCGAGGAAGGGATAGCCCCAGTTTTGGTAGGTGCTTCGTTAGGGGGTCTTACAGGCATGTATTTAGAGGGTCACTTACGCCCCAAGTCGATCCGGTCTTTAGTTCTTGTTGATATCGTTCCACGCATGAACCGGATAGGCGCTGAAAGAGTTAAGTCGTTTATGTTAGAGCATCTTCAGTCAGGTTTTGCGACCTTAGAAGAGGCTGCTGAAGCAATAGCTGCATATAATCCTGAACGAGAAATGCCAACAGGTTTGGAGGGGTTGAAGAAGAACCTTCATAAACGTGATGGAAGATGGTATTGGCACTGGGATCCTGCATTTTTAGAAACTTCCAATACGAAACAAAGGGTAGAAATGCAAGACCCCGAATTTCTCAATTCGCTCTGTTTATCAATCTCAGCCCCGATACTTCTGGTGAGGGGACGGCTGAGCGATCTCGTAACAGAAGTTGAAGCTGCAGAATTCCTTACTGAATTTCCACAGGCTTCGTATGTCGATGTTAGCGGTGCTGGACATATGGTAGCTGGAGACAAAAACGATATCTTTACTCAAGCAGTGATAGATTTTCTGGACAGTTCTTCCAGATAAATTACTGATATGAAATCAGTCATTCTCAGTTGTCTGATTTATTTCCTGTTGATACCAATCAGGCATAATCGCCCGAGGATGTTCCCCTAAATCTGGTCGCACGACACCGAGAAATGCGTAATCCCAATCAGATGGAAGTTTTTGTGTATGGGCTCCACCATCAATACGAATCGTTTCACCGTTGACATAGTTTGACTCGTCACTTACCAGGTACAGAGCACAGTTAGCTACATCATCCACGTGGCCCATCCGTTTTGCAGGGGTTTGAAGTCTTACAGCTTCAATAGCAAGTCGATTCTCCTCAGTGAATGCTTCGGAAGTCATATCAGTTTCAATCACATGCGGGGCAATACAATTAACTCTTACCTGGTCGTTCCCGTATTCCACAGCAGCTATTTTGGCTACGTATTCGAGTCCTGCTTTTGACCCGGCATACCCAACTCGTCCAATAGCAGGACTCTGCGCCGTGAGAGAGGAACAAAGAATGGCTGATCCCCCTCCTCCCTTTACCATTGCGTTACACATATATCGAAGAAAATAGATTGCTCCATTAAATTGGACATTAACCATAGGCTCAAGGTGCTCAGGGGTCATTTCTCTGATCAAGCTTATATCGTCATACCCAGCAAAGTTGATAGCACCGTCAATCTTTCCATATTTGGCCATGATCTCTGAGACCACATTCTCTCCTTGCTGGAAATCCGTTACATCCCACTGCACGCCCATCCCATTGAACTGACTAGCTACATCTTGGGCAAGTTCAGCTCTTCGTCCCGCTATAACAACACTGGCTCCTTCTTCTGAAAAGCGTTTCGTGCATGCTAAGCCGAATCCGGTTGCACCTCCAACAACGACAATAATTTTGCCACTTAAACGGTTCATGATACGACAGTAGCTTCTCTTTCGTATTTCGGCTCATGCTGAGTGGAATTTGTCTTCGGTTCCATAGGGTCATCATCGTAACTTTGAGCTAATGTGCAAGAGGCGGTATATAGGAGGCATAAATGAGCTTCATGGATCAATATAAATTAGACGGGAAAGTAGCTGTTATTACTGGTTCAGGACAGGGCATCGGTCGGGGTATCGCATGGGGCCTTGCCGATGCTGGTTGTGATGTGGCTCTGAACGCTCGTCGAGAGGATGATCTCGAAGAGACAGCTCGTGGAGTAACCGAACGCGGCCAAGAAGCCTTAGTTTTCGCATCTGATATTCGCGATAAATCAGAAGAACTCGCAGATTTGACGATGGAAAGATTTGGAAAGATAGACATTTGGGTAAATAATGTCGGCGGGTCAGATGAAAAAAATACCCGAACCCTGATTGATACTCCAGATGATATATTTCGCAGTCAATTAGAGCTCAATCTAACTACTGCATTTCAGGGTGCAAAAGCAGCGGCAAAGAAAATGGAAGATGGCGGGTGCATCATTAATATCGCTTCTGGAGCGGGGATGAGAGGGTCCCCATATACAGGCCCCTATGCTGCTGCGAAAGCAGGCATGCTCAACATGACCGAAACGTTAGCTATAGAACTAGCTCCGAAGATTCGAGTGAACGCTGTATCTCCTGGACCAGTCGTTACCGAAGCCTTTGATAAAGTCCTTGGAGCTGC
>PYIK01354302.1_pt1 | contig 19627 bp, 16 predicted proteins | sample 3578011 | NCBI WGS metagenome assembly PYIK01 (sample SAMN08408022, study PRJNA431606) | Marine metagenome isolate SA_KN192-05_S13_70m, whole genome shotgun... | biome: marine; feature: oceanic pelagic zone; material: water; isolation source: 70 m water sample, 0.2-0.8 um fraction ... | reverse complement strand
TGTCGTGACCATGCCGCTGTTCCGAACCTGCTCTGGGTGTGTACTGTGTCGTTGTTTATTGAGGTTGTAATTACTTGGCGGCGATTGTCTATTTCTATTATTTGCTGGTCAATTGATTGGCTAAGGAGTCGAACGTGAAGTTGTATCCGGTTGTCTTCAGGGAGAGTTCCGTCTTCTTGTGGTTCTGGCCACGCTCCTAGGAGCACTGTGGCTTTGTTTTTGTCGATTGTGTATTCGATGTGATCTTCCCCATATTGGCTTTCCCAGATTTGCCTTTGGCCTTGTGTTCTAAGATTTCTCCACCCTGAGGGAGTGAATCCTGTGACCATGCCATTGGTTCGTTCTTGGAGCTCTAAGGCGAAGACGGCACCGAGAAGAAGGGCGTTATGATCTTTGGGGTTTAATCCGTGTTTGTCGAGAACTTCGGGGTGGTCTTGGAGGTAACTGATTGGAGTATTTGCTTGTTGGTAGTCGTGTTCGGCTAATACTGACAAGATCATTGATTGGTTTGTTTCTATTCCGCTTATTTGGGTTGAGCGAAGCGCCCGTGCAAGTTTTTGTATCGCCTGTTGTCTATCTGATCCGTAGGAAATAATTTTTGCGATGAGCGAGTCGTAATCTGTCGTTACTTGTGAGCCTTCTCGAATACCACTATCAACTCTGACTCCGTCGCCGACGTGGAACCGTTCTATAGTTCCTATTGAAGGCATCCAGTTTTGGGATGGGTTTTCAGCTACGAGACGTACTTCAATTGCGTGCCCGTTAAAAGTAATGTCTTCTTGGCTGGCGGGTAGTTGTTCTCCTGCGGCTACTCTGATCTGAAGTTCGACGAGGTCAAGTCCGGTGATTGATTCGGTGACTGGGTGTTCTACTTGGAGGCGGGTATTGACTTCTAGAAAGTTGATCTCTTCTTTGTCGTTTACAAGGAATTCGACTGTGCCGGCGTTTTCATATTTGACGTGTTTGGCGAGAGCGACGGCACCATCACAAATTAATTTTCGGACCTCAGGTGAGATTCCACGCGATGGTGCTTCCTCGAAGATTTTTTGATTTCGACGCTGGATAGAGCATTCTCGTTCTCCTAGGTGGAGAACGTTCCCATGTGAGTCACCGATGATTTGTACTTCTATATGTCGGCCGTGGGTTATGTATGGCTCAACGAAAACTCTTCCATCTCCGAATGCTGATTCGGCTTCTCTGGATGCGGAGCTGATGGCATCTGCGAGTTCAGTCTGTTTCTCGACAATGCGCATACCGCGCCCGCCTCCCCCAGCTGCTGCTTTGACGATGACGGGCATCTTAAATTTCGGTGGTTTTTCTCCTGGGTGGACTTCGGTTGAAGTCACTGTCGGTACTCCTGCGTCAATTGCTGCCTGTTTTGCTAGCATTTTGTCTCCGAGGAGAGCGATCTGTTCAGGTGTTGGGCCGATCCAAATGAGGTTTGCGTCATTGACGCTTTGGGCGAATTGTGCATTTTCAGCTAGGAAACCATATCCGGGGTGGATGGCATCACAATGATTTTGTTGAGCTATTTCGATGATCTTGTTGCTGTTGAGATATGTCTCTCCTAATGAGTTTCCTGGAAGATAAATTGCTACGTCTACCGTGTCAACGTGGAGAGCGTTTTGATCGGAGGTCGAATAGATACCGACGGTGTCAATGCCTAGCTGGTGAGCTGTTTGGGCTATTCGAACTGCTATTTCACCGCGGTTGGCTATAAGAAGGCGTTTGATATCACTCATTGTTAGTGTCTCCAAACCCCGTACTCTGTGGCGCCTTTTATCTCATTGCTGTGTATTGCTGATAGGGCCAGGCCTAGAACTGTTCTTGTATCAGATGGGTGGATGATCCCATCATCCCAAAGTCTTCCGGTTGAAAAGAGCGCAAGTGATTCGTATTCGATTTGGGCTTCGAGAGCTACTCGTCGTTCTTCGAGTGCTTCTTCGTCAACGTCTTGGCCTCGTCCTGCTGCGGCGTTACGGGCGATAATGTCCATTACTCCTGCAAGGGGTTCGGGCCCCATGACGGCAATTCGATGATTTGGCCAGGTGAATACAAAACGGGGGTTATATGATTTTCCTGCCATTCCGTAATTTCCGGCTCCGTAGCTTGCACCTACCATCAGATTAAGGTGAGGAACTGTTGAGTTTGAAACTGCATTGACTAGCTTTGCACCATTTCGGATAATGCCACCTTGTTCTGCTTTTGAGCCGACCATAAAGCCTGTGATGTTGTGCATGAATAGCAGTGGGATGTTGAGTTTGTTGCATAGCTGAATGAATTGGGCTCCTTTGCTTGCTTCTTCTGAGAATAGGATGCCGTTGTTTCCTAGAATTCCGATAGGGAAACCGCAAATGGAACCCCAGCCGCAGACGAGTTTTTCTCCGTAGAGGGGTTTGAATTCTTCGAATCTGCTTCCATCAAGAATACGTGCGTGGATTTCTTTGATATCAAATGGGATCCGGACGTTTGCCATTGCGCAGCCGAGCAGCTCAGCCGGGTCATATAGTGGGTTGTCGGCTGGGGCAGTGGGCCCGGGGCCTAGTTTTTTCCATTCAAGATGTCGAACGATTTGGCGGGCTATGCGTAATCCATCCATCTCATCCATAGCGAGATAGTCAGAGAGTCCGCTTGTCCGAGAGTGCATTTCTGCTCCGCCTAGTGTTTCTTCGTCTACGTCTTCGTTAATTGCCATTTTGACGAGCGGAGGTCCGCCTAGGTATGCGGTGCCTCGCTCTTTCACAAAGACGGTGTAATCGCTCATGCCTGGGATGTAGGCACCGCCTGCAGTGTTGGGACCGAAAGCGACACAAATAGAGGGGATGCCCATTTTCGATAGTTGGGTAATGTCGCGGAATTGTTCTCCTCCGTAGACGAAAATGTCTGCTTGCCGAGGTAAATCGGCTCCAGCGGATTCATTTAGCAAGATTAAGGGGAGCCTATTTTCGCGAACTATTTCAAAGAATCTTTTTTGTTTATTCCAGGTGGTTGGATTTCCTGCTCCTCCACGGACTGTCATGTCCGATCCTGCTATTCCACATTCAACTCCTTCGATAACGCCGATGCCGTTAAATGTTCCAACACCTATAGGGTCTTGAGTTCCCCATCCTGCTAATGGGCTGAGTTCTAGGAGGGCAGTATTTGGGTCAATAAGTGCTTCGACTCTTTCACGAACAAGCATTTTTCCGCGGCTTCTGTGTCGGTCCACGTACCGTTGCCCTCCGATACCGGGAACTTTGGCCATTTCTTCCGCAACTTCATTCCATAAAGCTTGCATCTCAGCGAGATTCTGCTTGTAATCATCAGAAGTTACATCGATACGGCTTTGAATTACAGATGCTTCTGACATTTGCTTCCTCTCAAAGACTCCATCTGATCAGGAATCCCCTATTTAAAGATTACCATCGAGTTTTTAGATCTCCGATTCCAGCAAGAGATTCGCCATGATTGGAGGATGTTTCGACTTTCTTTCGAAGGTTCTTAGTCTCTTCTCTTGGTGATACTCTCTTGGAATGGATGTAGCTCATGTTCGGGACGATCTTCTGCAGGAGCAGGTGGCGTTAGACACGATTGTGTCGAACTTATCGGAGGAACAGTGGGGTCTCCCCACTCCGAGTCCTAGGTGGTCTATAGCTGATCAAATTGGTCATTTAGCGTACTTTGATGAAAGTGCCACTGTGGCTATAACTGATCCCGATAAATTCACGAGTCTTCTTCACGAGCTTCTGGAAACACAAGATGCTAGTTCGGCTGAGGACTTTAGTTTGGCTGCTTATAGGGAAATGGATGCTGAAGAATTACTTTCAAGCTGGCGACAAGGCCGAGAGAATTTAGCTTTAGCTTCCGAAACTCTCAGTAATGATGACCGTGTTATTTGGTATGGGCCTTCAATGGGGTCAAAGTCTTTTCTTACCGCCCGCCTGATGGAAGTGTGGGCTCATGGACAGGATATTGTGGATACTTTGAATATTGAGAGGACTTCTACCGACCGTCTTCGACATATTGCCCAATTGGGATTCATTACCAGAAAATGGGCCTACATTAATCGTGGCTTGACTCCTAATGAGGAACCTATTTACGTTTCTCTTAATAGTCCGTCAGGTGAGAAATGGGAGTTCGGATCCCCTGAGGATTTGAATAGTATTACTGGTTCAGCTTTAGATTTTTGTCTTGTCGTAACGCAACGAAGGCATATGCATGACACTGAGTTGACTTTTTCGGGGGAAGCAGCGATTGAGTGGTTTTCTATTGCACAAGCTTTCGCAGGACCTCCTTCAGATGGTCCTCAGGAGTCGAAATAGCAGAACGCGAACTTATTGACCTCTGAGAAGGTCATTTGCTTGGTCGACGTAATTTTGACCTTGGTTAATCAGGTCTTGGTATTCGCCGAGGTTTCCTTCTTCTAGCGCTTCGTTAGCCGCAGTGAAAGCTTCTTGGGCTTGGGATAGAAGCTGTTGGACTCGGTCAGTGGTGGAGGTTTCTGCCGGTTCTTGGCTTTCTGGAGTGTCTTCGGTGGTCTCTTCAGCGGGAGTTTCAGGTTGTGCAGGTGTTTCGACTTGCTCTTGTGAAGTTGGGGGCGAAGGGGTTCCTGTCAGTGAAACTGGAGTGACATTTTCGCAGTTGTCTCCTAGCTGGTTTTCTGGAAGTAGCAGCGCTCCGAGGACAAGTTCAACGCTTGCGCATATGCGTACGCTTTCGCCATATGCTGCAATGACTTGCTGGACTGCTGGCTGGCTTCCGCTCGCTTCTACATAGAGCGGCCTGAGGTAGAGGAGAGCATCCTCGTTGTCTCCTCCGTCTAGTGGAACGAGTAGCATGTTTCCGAGTTTTACGCCTGAGCCTCTTTGGCCAAGGAGTGTGGTTGTTTCAGCTACTTCTGGGTCTGCGAGCATGCTTCTATTGGCGATTACTGGCCCGTCAACCTTTAATCCAGGCACTGTGTAGGCGACAATTCGGCTTTGGCCTTGTTCGTCTGTCTGGGCGACCATGAATGCTTCAAGTTGCTGCCGGCTATCGTCGCTTGAACGTGGGACGAATGGACGAAGCAAGACGAATTCCTGTGATGTTTCACCTGGAAGTTGCATCTGCACGTAGTAGGGGTCCATTCTTTTTCCTGATGCGAATGTGACGAATCCTGATTCTGTGATGATGGCGGTTGGGGCGTTATCTAAGTCATCACCTGGATCAAGAGAAACGACCCATGCTCCTGCTGCTTCGTAGAAGTCATTTGCGTCATCGAGATGGTACCTTCCCCACATATTTGTCTGGACCTTGAAGAGGTCTTCTGGGTAGCGCAGGTGTTCCGGAATAGCTTCAGGCATTCCCTCATCTGTTCCTTCGGAGGGGAATGCAAGAGTGAAGAGATTTGGGAACGCTTTCATATACGCTTTGATGATTGGGTCGTCCTCATCGATTACGTAAAATGTGACATCGCCATTGTAGGCATCGATGACAACTTTGACGGAGTTTCTGACATAGTTGAATTCGTTAGTTAGGCCGCTGCTTAGAGGTACGGAATTGTCATCTGCAGACTGAGAGTATGGGTATCTATTGGATGTGGTGTATGCGTCAAGAATGAATTTGATGCGACCATCAACGATTACTGGGTAGGAATCAGAATCGTAATCTAGGAACGGGGCGAGCTCTTTTGCCCTATCGGATACATCTCGGTTGTAGAGGAATTTGGAGTCATTGTTTATTAATCCTGAGAAGATGGGGTTTAAATCCCCGAACCGTAGAGCAAAGGCTATACGTCGAAAAAATCCTCCTGCCTTTACCCCGTCATCTCCGTCGTATTCGAATAACAGGTTCTCGCCAGACCCGTCGCTGCCGGCGCATGAATTTTCGTTCGTTTCTGTTGTGGTTTCGAGCGATTCTGTACCGGTTAATGCAAAGTCAATTTCACATCTGTCTGTATTGACAATCGCATAACTGTCGAGTTCTTCCCCGACATAAATTCTTGGCTGATCTAGCTCGACGTTGATGCGATCTGTATTGACTTCTGTGGGGAGTCCGCCGATAACGAAATCGGGTTCGCCTTGTGATGTAACCGTGTTCGCTGGGGCAAGGGCAATACCGTATCCGTGGGTGAACGAGACGTGTTGATTTTCCCAGCCAGAATTCACGCCATCAAGATTAAGTTCTCGGGCAGCGATAACAACGGTGCGGATGTCGCCATCTACTTCATATCGGTCTACATCTAGATCGTTTGAGAATCGGAACTGTTCGCGCTCAACTTCTAGAGCTTGGTATGTGGGTGGAACAATGCTGGGGTCGAGGAGCCGAAGGTTGTTTAGGGTAGATGCGTTCAGCTCCAGAATGTCCATGGTGAGTCCGTCTTCAACGTTGGGAGTGAACGTTCGTTCTTCAATGTTTCCGTCAGGTCCTGCAGAGACTTGTAAGCCGTACGCTTGGCGAGTTGCTTCTATGTTTCTATCTATGTATTCAGATTCTTTTGAAGACTCTGAGGGCTCTACTACGAATCGTTGGAATATTGCTGGGTAGATGCTTCCGATTGCTATTGCGACGAATGCCCATAAGCCGACAGAGACTACTGGTAGTACCCAGCCTCGTCTCCATATATTGATGATAAGGAGTATTGCGGCAGCTAAAGAAATCAGTATAAGGAGTTTGATAGCGGGTAGTTTGGCGCTGACGTCTGTATAGCTAGCACCATCAACGATTCCGCGGCCGGAGAAGTTTAGGGAGTATCTCTGGTACCAGTAATCAGCTGCCTTGATTAGTGCGAGGACGGCGAGAAGCACTGAAATGTGGACTTTTACTGGGGCTGTTACTCGACTTCCAGGTGTGTTGACTCTTATCCCGCCATTGAGATAGTGGGCGATTGATGTAATGACGAGGACAACTATAAAGGCAGTAAAGAACCAATTAATGAGGAATTGGATGAATGGAAGTTGGAAGACGTAGAACCCGATATCGATATTGAATTGAGGGTCTTTAATTCCGAAATCTTCCCTGTTTCTGAAGAGAATCCAGTCTTGCCAGCGGCCTGCTGTTCCTACACCAAGGAAAAGAGCGAAGAGTGCTGAGACGGCTATACGTATCAGACCTGAACGTGATCCAATTGTTTCGTGGTATCGACTTACGAGTGCTTCTTCGGGACCTTCAGGTCTAGTTTGGGGAGCTATTCGTTCTGCGATATACAAATTGGCCCATAAGAGAAGAAAAGTGAATCCCATAAAGATGCCGGCTAGAGCAAATTTTGTTAGGAGAACTCTTCTCCACACTGAACTAAAGCCTAGGGAGTCAAACCATAAGTAGTCTGTATAAAAACCGGCGATGCCTCTGAGTGAGACTATGAGGACTATGAGTGCGACTATGCCGAGGATCAGTAACGTTCGTGCTCGGCGAGAGAATCCTCTGCGCTGCCCTGACGAAGGTACCCCACTGATATCGGTCATTTTCTGCTTATTGTCCCATGCTCGATGCTTTTCGACGCTGCTGGCGTCATAGGGTTATCCTACCGTCATGATGTGCGCTTAGGCCCAGCTCAGCTATTGTTTGCTGACTCTGCCTCGGAACAGGTTGTGATGCCGTCTTCTTCATCTATTGGGCTGTCAGAGAATTCTAGGTTTGATTCCCCTGCTTGTTCAGCTATTTCAATGCCGTTACCGCCATATTCGCTTAGAACTAGAATGGCGTCCGTAAAGGTTTGGACACATCTAATGTTCATTCTTTCATTAGCTATTTCTGAAGCGGCAGCGTATTCGGCTGGGGGGACGAGGAATAGGTCTATGCCTGATTGAATTGCGGCTTCTGTTTTTTGTGGAACCCCACCTACTGGGCCGACATAGCCATACCTGTCGATGGTTCCAGTAGTGGCTATTCGGAGGCCTCCGGTGAGTTCTCCCTCTGTTATGACGTCAAGAATTGATAAGGAAAATGCTAGACCTGCGGAGGGGCCACGAACGTTGCCTACGTCAATGGTTATTTCGAAGGGAACGTCTGCGCGTACAGGTGTCTCAATGACTACCCCTAGGAAACCTACTCCTTGTTTTTCTGGGTGTTCTGCGAGTGTGATGGTTTCGGTTGTTGACGACGCATTTTCATCTGCTCCTGAGCCACCGAGGGCAGATGGTGACCGCAGGTACGTGATTTCGACGGCATCTCCTGGTTGTTTTTCTTGGATGAGGTTTCCTAGGTCTTCGGAATTTTGAACTTTTTCTCCGTTGACATCAACGATGAGGTCACCTAGCTGTAGGGATTTTTCGGCTGGGCTTCCTTCGACGAGTCGGATGACAAATGCCCCGTCAACTTCTGGGACTATTTCGTACCCTAGGAAATTGAGTGCTACGAGCGCTGCGGTGCTTTGAGATTGATCCATCTGAAATTGGGTGACTTTTCGTGTTTCACTGACGGTTCTGTTGCCATCTATGACAGAGGGGCTTATGAGCTGTTTCGTTTTATCTCTTTTAGCCTTCCACCATTGCCAGATTGTGGTTTCGCGTTTAATTGAAACAGTGGTGTATGCGATTTCTCCTTCAGGTGGGTATGTGCCTGTTCCGTCAACGATGATTGCTTGCGCCGTGTTGTTTGCGCTTCCTGGGGAAAGTATGTAGCTGTCATCACTCACCCATGATGCAGGAGCAAAGCGAATAACTAGTACAGCAGCGATAACAAGGAGGAATATCCCAAGGGGGATAATGGAGTAGCTCGTTTTGAATTTACGAACTTTTATAGAAGGCACTTCTCTATCTATATCTGAATTTGGTTCCTCTATTGGGTCTTCGGTATCCACTCACTTCTCCAGAAAAGTTTCACGCAATACACTTTGCCACGTGATGCGTGATATTCCATTGCAGGAACTATTAATATTTGGTTTGTTATAAAAAAAATGGCTCTACAAGTAGAATATGGGTAATCGTTGAGAGGGATAAATGCTTAGTACACCCAGAAGGCCGATCTCTAAACTTTTCGCTCAGCGTGACCCTTTGGCGAAACATCGGGCAGTTACAGGGATAGGGGCTCGTATCAGGTGGTGGCAGCGAGTAGGAAGTCTTATTGGTGTTGTTATAGTCATCGGGATCATGGGACTGCTTTTAGCGGCATGTGTAGGGTTAGTAGTCATTGGTGGTCGTGTGCTGTTAGATGTTCTTGTTAGTTGACGCCGATGGCTTCTTTACAACCTGATGAGGGATCCGAAGATGCCGATGTCACACGAATTCGGCAAAGAATTATCGAACTCTCTTTAAATGGAGAGTTCCAGCTCGTTACTGAGTATTTGGAACATCCGGAGCCTGATGTTCGAGCTACAGCCCTCAGAGTTCTTGACAATGAAGGAAAGCTCGAAAAAGGCATGGTAGAGCGTTCGCTATCGGACTCTGCGTTTAAAGTTCGTAATGCGCTGGCCTATTTGATTTCGAGAAATCGAGATATTCCGGCAATGAAGTTTTTACTTGATGAAGATGCTGAGATCGTTGAGGTCGCGTGCTGGGGTATCGGGGAGCGTGGAGACGCATCAGCGGAGGTTCTCGACGTTCTTCAAAGTATTACTGAATCGCATAGCGATTCTCTGTGCCGAGAATCAGCAGTTGCTGCTCTGGGAGCTCTGGGAAATCGGGATACCTTGGGGAGTATTCTTAAAGCTGTCGAGGATATTGCTACTGTTCGACGACGCGCGGTTTTAGCTTTAGCTCCTTTTGACGGTCCAGAAGTCGAGTTGGCGATAGCTAAGGCATTAGAGGACCGGGATTGGCAAGTTCGACAGGCCGCTGAGGACATCTCGAAGTAGATTCCAGTTTGTATGTATTTGCGGAGTTATCTTCGCTGACGAGCGTTTGGGTCTTCCATAAACATCGCTCGGACGGATTCGAACGATTCGATGCAGCGTCCAGCGCCGAGAACAACTGCTTCGAGAGCGTTTGGGACAATATGAACGGGAACGTCAGTTTCTTCAGAGAGGCGTTTGTCAAAGCCCTTTAGAAGAGAACCTCCTCCTACCAAACTTATCCCTTGGACAATGATATCTTGGGCCATTTCGGGGGGAGCTTTCGAAAGGCATGATGTAACTGAATCGACCATTGTTGATACTGGTTCTTCGATCGCTTCACGTATTTCTGATGGGCTAACTACTACGACTTCTGGGAGGCCGCTAGCAATGTGTCTTCCTCGGACCTCTGCACGAAGTTCTCCCTCGTAGGCGCTGGCGGATCCTATGGTCAGCTTTATTTCCTCTGCTGTTCGTTCCCCGATCGCTACTCCAAATTCTTTCTTAATGAAGTTTTGAATTGCGACATCAAGGTCGAATGATCCGACTCGGACGGCTTCTAGCGCAACGACACCACCCATGGAAATCAGGGCCGTTTCACTAGTTCCTCCTCCCACATCAACAATCAAGTTCCCAATAGGTTCATTTATGGGAAGACCAGATCCTATTGCTGCGGCGAGCGGCTGCTCTATTAATCTTGCATCAACGGCACCTGCTCGGCGTGCCGCTTCTGTTACTGCCCGCCGTTCAACGGCAGTAATAGCGGAGGGAACACAGATCACAACTCTCGGACGGTTGAATCGGCTAACTCCTACTCGTTGCAGCAAGAGACGAATCATTCTTTGTGTGACTTCGAAATCAGTTATTGCTCCGTGCCTTAAGGGTCGCACAGCGATAATGTGGCCTGGGGTTCTTCCGATCATCTGCCATGCTTCATCGCCCATCGCCAGTACTTCATTTGATTTTTCGTTCAGGGCAATAACTGATGGCTCGTTTAGGACGATTCCCCTTCCTCGGGCGTAGACCAGAGTGTTAGCTGTTCCAAGATCAATAGCGAGGTCGCGTGCCAAGATTAGTTCCCTTCCTTATCTTTGAAAGGGGCGATGGCGTCAAGGTGGGCACGGAATTCGTCTATTGAGGAATTAAACGTTTTTTTTCGTTCACGCTGAAAGATCCAAAGAAAAAATGAAGCGAGTAGGAAGATCCCTAAAGCTCCCGCAAGGAAAAGAAGTGGATTCATGTAATTAATTCGCTCTCTGAGGTAAGGATTTCATGTTTGTTCTAGCTCTTCGATTTCTCGTAGGTGTTGTGGTTCTAATCCCCAACTTTGCCCATCTTCCCATTGTTCACGTTTCCAAATAGGTACCGTAAATTTCAGCGTATCAATACAGAAACGTGCTGCGTGAAAAGCTTCATCACGATGAGGTGATCCTACTGCCACTACAACCGCTGCTTCACCGATATCTACCGGCCCTATTCTGTGCAGTAGAGCGACTCGGCCTATTGTGGCCCATTTGGATCTGGCTTCTTCGACAATACGTTCCATCCGTGGGACAACTTGATCTTCGTAGGCTTCGTATTCAAGAAGAGTTACATTCTCTCGGCCTTCTGAGTGGTTTCTTGCTACGCCGCTAAATGTCACCACTGCTCCAATATGAGGTTCCGTCACCCAACGACTTGCCTCTCCCTCAGGAAGAGGGAGTTCACTTAGCCCAAGCCATGTTGAGGAGTTCTCTGGAGGTTTCATTCTTCCTATGCTAGAGGTGAGAATTACGTCTACTCAACTTTCTATAAAGATCTGAACCGCGGATAGTATCTTATGCTTTCAGGCTATTGTCATAGTGTGGATGCTGAGCAGGGGGAAAGAGGGGATGAATTTTCCGAGCTTCCTATCGAAAGAGATCGATCTTGGCGGCATCCATCAGAGATTGCTCGTAATACAAGGCTAAATAGAAATTTACGGATCGTTAGATTTCTGGGCTGGTTAGCGATTTTGGTTGGGTTGATTTTGATAGGTTCGGAGCTTTTTTAATTTTCTACTTTTCTCGAAATGACCGGATCAGTCGAGATATGAGGTATGAGAAGAGCGCTCCAGCGATGATTGCTCCCACTAATGCTGCTCTTTGTCGTTGTTTTGCGTTCAAGTTTGACCATGGCTTAGGGGATGTTCCATCGACGTACGCTTCAGCATTGGTGTGTTCAGGAGTCCAGCCTGTTTCTCGTAGGCGAGAATTTGAGATGATCCATGGGTGAACTGTGTATGGAGTGAGACCGGGTGGTGTTGGAGCTATTCGGTGGCGCCAACTGAAACGTCCCAGTCGATCTGCGACTTCTTCTTTGACGCGTAAACGGGGAAACCTTCCGCTGAGTTCTCTACATACTTCTGCTTCGATGTACCCGTCGGGGGCGACATTATAAACTCCGCTCATTCCGCCTTTTGACGCGAGCACGACTGCTGTAGCTAAATCATCGAGATGAAGGAATTGGACAGGTGGGTCGTTGTCTCCTGCGTCGATGACGGCTGAGGCTCGAAGAGAGCGTGCCACCCAACTGATTTGTCCTTTTGCTAGTGCGGTAGTCGGGCGAAGAATAACGAGTTCTGAGTCGGGGTGTGATTGGTGCCATTCTTTAGCTAGATTTTCTATTTCTACCTTGACTGAGGCGAAGGAAAAATCTGGATTTGGATCTACTGTTGTTTCTTCGGTTACTGGTATTGGGTTGTGGGGCCATGCTCCGTAGACCATGGCTGATGAGAGTATGACGATGCGTTTGACGCCAGTGGCTGCTGCGGCTTCTAATACGTGACGTGTGGCATCAATTTCTTCTCCTCCTGCATCTACACCATCGCTGCTGGGCCCAAAGGATGTTGCGAGGTGAACAAGTGTTGTTGCTCCTTCAAAGATTGGTTTTAGATCTTCGTGGCGTAGGTCGGTTTGGTGATGGTAAATGCGGCGATGGTTTGGCATTTCAGGTCGCGTATCTATGCCAAGGATTGCATCGATGCCATCAGTTTCTGCAAGTGTTTTGCATACTCGAGTTCCGATTGAACCGGCAGCGCCTGTCACTATAAGGGTTTCCATGGCTCCCTCGACTCCTTCTAAAAACTGGGCCTATTGCTCGCGGGTCTTAGACGTGAAACCAAACCATAGCGCAAAGGTTTCGTAGAGACGAGTCTTCACAAAAGTATTTCTATGTTCTTTTTCTACCCCGAAACCACTTGTTTACGTTAATTTATTTTGTTCGTAACCTCATCAAAATGATTCGTTTACTTCACTCATAAAAAATGAATATTCGAGAAGTCATCCAGCTAAGTCCTCCCACGGCGCGTAAATTAGGTCACCAGATTTGGGGCCTAATTTACCGCGCGTTGATTGGTAGAATAGGATCCGACTATTGAAATTCGTCCATGAAGGTATTGAATTATGGAGAACATTAATCCATTTGGGGGTTTCCCATTTTTCGGAGACTTTGAAAAACTCTTTGGTAATGCAGGCCAAGACCATTGGGGTGCTGCAAAGCAAATAGCTATCCAACTGGCAACTGGTGGAGAATCAGAACCTAATGTTGATCCATCTCACCGAATAGAAATTGAGGAACTATCGCGAATTGCCCAACTGCATATTTCTGATGCGACAGGTTTGGGTATTGAAAGTGTTTCGCTTACAGCTTCAACTCGGACCCAATGGATAGATAGCACATTGCGTGATTATGAACCTTTACTTCGAGAGCTTTCTGAATCCTTAACGAACAAACAGCCGACCGATACGGAAATTACCGATCCCATGTCGGCAATGTTTAGCCAGATGATGCAACACTTAGCTCCCGTTATGCTCGCGATGACATCTGGGTCAATGGTCGGGCATTTAGCTTCTCGATCGTTGGGGCAGTATGACCTTCCTTTACCACGGGGGGAAAATTCGGAAATCTTAATTGTTACAGGCAATATCGCTACTTTTGGAGAAGAATGGAGTCTTCCTACTCAGGAGCTATTTCTTTGGGTTTGTCTTCATGAACTCTGCCATCATGCTGTGCTTCAAGTAGACCATGTTCATTTAAGGCTGCAGGAACTACTACTGAACTATGTTCGTAATTTTGAAAGTAATCCTTCGGGTTTAGGGGATTTAGTTGAGGGAATCGATATGGAATCTCCATCTGCTTTTGAAGACCTTCAGCGTTCATTGGGTGACCCAGAAGTCGTGCTTGGAGTTATTCAAAGCGAGGCTCAACTGTCCCTACTTCCTGAGCTTCACTCCCTGCTTGCGGTAATAGTGGGATACGTGGACTATGTGATGGATAAGGTCGGGGCTGGCCTCATCGGGTCATATGACCAATTAACCGAGGCGCTTCGTCGACGTCGTGTCGAAGCAGACCCATCAAACCGTTTTATTGAGCGAATGTTCGGACTTGAATTGACTCAGTCTCAATATGAGCGAGGTACTTCGTTCGTATCAGGGGTAATAGAAAGGGCTGGTGATTCTGAACTTTCAAGATTATGGGAGAAAGAACAAAATCTTCCTACTCCTAATGAGATTGAAGCTCCTGGATTGTGGCTTGCAAGAATCGACCTACCTGACGATTCCTGATAATTAGTTCAATCTTTGGCTAGAAAAGTCGTGGCGGACCATTGGGGTCGTCCGGCTCAGGGAAAGGGAGGAACTCTTGTGGCCTTTGGGTTTCCGTTTTGTTTTGCTGAGGTTGAGTGCTGGCCTGTTCAGAGGGTGTGGATTTTTCTCCGCTAATTCCAAGTCCTTCCAGTAAGGATTTTCTATTCATTTTAGAGAAAGTAGGATCGTCTTTTTTGTTCGAAGGACCGTATATAAGTGAAAATCCGGCGAAACCTGCTGCGAGAGAAAGTATAAGAAACCCAAGACGGGCAGGGATAGTAAAAATGACTGGAATTAGAGCTCCAATTACCCAAAGTAGTTGGAATCGGGTTTCAAAACGTGCGAATGAACGTCCATAGTTTGCGTCGGGTGCGTCACGTTGGACTATCGAGTCAAATGCCTGTTTCCCAGCGTTGGCGGAAATTGCTACTGCGAAGCCGACAAGTAGAGCTCCGCTGATGCCTCCGCTCCAGAGCCCTAGAAGAGTAGCAACGAAAGTGGTGAGAAGCGCCCCAAGAAGAATTCTCTCTTCATCTATTCGTGCCCGCAGCCGGGGGGAAATTGCTGATCCCGTTAGGCCACCTAGAACTCCGAAGGCAATTACAGCTCCTAGTTTGATGGCTGATGCCCCATCGGCGCCCAAATCAACTCCTAGAAGTTCTTCGTGTAGCTTTGCGCCGATGGCAGTTCCTGTTCCAGAAAGGTCTAGGTCATCTGTCCCTCCCCTATAGGCAAATGCGACTAGGAAGGTAAAGAACCCAATCATTCCTCTAAGAACGCCCATGCCGGAAGCTGCTTGGACAATACCTTTGGATCGGAGTTCCTGTCGTTCTGTTTCATCTTCAGGCTCGGCCGCGATCTTGACTTTTGGAAGCCTCAAAGACACTGCAGCTGCAGAGAAAAATGCAATTGCGGCTAGGAGAACAGACCATTCTGGCCCTCCAATCCACTGCAGCAGAGCGGCTGGAGCTGCCCCTACGAATCCTGCGATACCTGAGAGCAAAGAGAGTCTTGAGTTTTTCTCGACAAGCTCTTGATTCGAGGAAACCGTTGTTGGGACAACGGCTGCTTTCGCTATAGCGTAACTTTTTTGGAGGATAAGAATCGCGAAGGCAAGCGGAAACAGGAATAGAGAATCTAAATTGGTAACCATAAGAGCGGCGACGATTACTCGAAGAAGATTAATCCCGAAAATCATGATTCTCCGGCCTCCCGCATACCTATCGATAATTGGCCCAATCAAAGGACTTATAACGGCAAAGGGGGCGATCGTTAATGCGAGATAGAGGCCAACTCTCCAACGGGCAGCGCTTGGATCAATAGAGAAGAATAAAGAGCCGGCGAGAGCGACTGTAATCATTGCATCTCCAGCGGCAGAAAAGGCGTGGACGCGGCTGAGGCGAACGAAAGGAGAGACGACAATCTTCCGTTTCGGCCTTTCAGGTTTCTCTTGTTCTTCCCTATCTACAGAAGTAGATGTGGATGAGATATCCCATTGGTCGCCCTGTTCATTCACATTTTAATTCTAGAACCTGAATCAAAGAAGCGCTGCTAAAAAATAAGGGGGATCAACTATCTGCGTATTTATATCCCAGTCCTCTGATGGTTAGAATGTGTTTGGGTTTACTTGGGTCTTCCTCTATTTTTGATCGTATTCGTCTTATGTGGACGTCTAGAGTCTTCATGTCTCCGTAGTATTCGATTCCCCATATGTGATCAATCAGAATTCCTCTCGTGAGAACCTGTCCTGCGTTTCGCATAAGGAGGAGAAGGAGCTCGAATTCTTTTAGAGGTAGTTTGATTTGAGAATCGCCTTTGAATACTTCGTGGCGGTTTGGGTCTATAGTGATCTCTCCTATTTGCACTACTTCTTGTGGACTGCGTTCTGCTGGTTCGTCAGTCCAGTTTGCTCGTCGGAGTTGTGCCCGCATTCTGGCGATAAGTTCATGCAGGCGATAGGGCTTGGGTATGTAGTCGTCTGCTCCTATTTCTAACCCGATGACTGTGTCGATTTCTTCGCTTTTTGCGGTAACCATAATGACAGGTGTTTTTGAGACCGTTCGTATATCTTTACAGATATCTATTCCAGACCGGTTAGGTAGCATGAGGTCTAGGAGAACGATGTCAGGATCGAATCTGTTGAATTCATCAAGCGCTTTTGCTCCGTCATCTACTACAACCACTTCGAAACCTTCGCGTGTTAGGCCAACTTGTAATGCGGTGATAAATGATTCTTCATCTTCAACAACAAGTACTTTTTTTCCTTGTTTAGTCATGGTTTAATTTACTCCTAGGGGTTGGTCTGCTTGTTCTAAATCGTTGTTAGTTTCAGGTGGATCTTTTTGCGGTAGGAGGATGGTAAAGGTACTTCCTGTCCCCTCGGTTGAATCGAGTGCAATAGAACCCTGGTGATTGATGACAACATGTCTGACAATTGCGAGCCCTAATCCTGTCCCTCCGCTAGAACGGCTTCGGCTTGGATCTACTCTATAAAATCGTTCAAAAACACGTTCGTGGCTAGCTTCTGGTATTCCTATGCCGTTGTCTTGGATAGTAAGTTCAATCTGATTTTCTCTGGACAGAGTGGTTATGGTTATTTCTCCAGTTCCCTCTTCGGAATACTTGATTGCGTTTTCAATGAGGTTGTAGACCGCTGAAGTGATTTGGATACTGTCTCCTTTGAGGAAATATTCACTTTCAGGGGGGGTGTACCGAATCGATACTGACCGTTTTTCAGCTGTTGGATTTGCTCGTGATATGGCTGCCTCGACAGGATACGAAATTGGTATAACTTCGTATGATTCTTGGGAGCCGTGTTCAATTTGGCTCAAAGCCGATAGGTCATCAATAGTGCCGGCTAACCTTTGCGCCTCTTGGGCGATTCTATTTGAAAGGTCCTTCACAAGATTGGGTTCTTCTTCTTCATAAAGGGTCTCTGCTAGCAAGACCATCGCTCCAATCGGTGTTTTGAGTTCATGGCTTATATTGGCGACGAAGTCTCTTCGCGTGGCGTTGAGTCGTTCTTCTTCGGAAATATCTTGCATGACGATCACGGTGCCAAAGAGGTGTTCATCGATCTCAATGGGTTGGGAAATAAATTTTGCTTTCTTATCAGTTGCCTGGTCTAGGTTCAATTCGCGTATGAGTTGGACTCCTGATAGGGATACTTCTATAAGTTCGGTCAGGGTTTCATTAATAATTTTTTCGTATTCGTTAAAAAATGAAAGGGAAGCGGGATTCCGGTGGACTATCTTTCCAGTTTTGTCTGCAAATATTATGCCCAAAGGAAGGGCATCAATTGAAGCGCCATACCAACCGAGTTCCACTAGTACGGGCCTTTCAAAACCCTCAGGGCTTAATTCCACTTCTAAAGACTCCAGAGCACTTTCTAAATTAGATGACTTATCGATCTCAGGGCCTAAAGCAAGTTTCCGGATGCCGTCGATTCTGGTTGTTATTTTTTTCCTCTGCACGCGCAGAAGAGCTACAGATATGCAAGCCATTATTGCAGCGCCGATAACAAACCAGATCACAATTTTTTCACCTTGGATGATTTTCGTTCATTATAAGGTTAATAAAAGGTAAACAGGCTTAGCTTGGTGAAGCTAGAAAATGAGCTATTTAGTCATCAAGGTCTGTCTGACCGCCATCGGTATAGCCCTGATTTTGAAGGGGCTCTGCGACGCCAGTAACAACTCCAGCCAAGTTTGCAACAATTCGTTTCCAATAGCGATACAGAACAGCCCTAGGAACGGCATACGAAGCCGGTTCATCAGAATGCATATACTCACGAATCTTGTTTTCGATGGAATGGCGAAGAACAGTAGCTCGATCGTAGAAATCTTGGGCCTGTTCGGATGTTGTTTCAGCCATCAAATCAGCAGCTTCAGCGAACATTGCGGAGATAGCTCGTCGAACTTCGAGCAATTCAGAAATATCTTCTTCACCAACAAGAGAGACCCCCTCTTCAGCAAGGTCTAAAATATTTTTCGCCTGATCTCCTATTCGTTCAATTTTTTTGATCAGAAGGGTATAACTGAGTACAGAGCCAATATCCGCTGTTCCATGAACTGCCACATGGGTAACTAAATCGCCTCGTAATGTTTGCTCTGCCTGATTAATGTGTTCATCAGTAGCGCGTATATCTTGTGCAACTGTCTCTGTTTCAGCACCGCTTAATACAGCTGCTGACGCCAAATCAAAAGAATGTCGAGCATCTGCAAGCATAGTTATTGTCCTGTGGGCAATAACTTCTAACCCATTTTCACTTTTTTTAAAGAATGACATCACCATATATTTTTTCCTCTCAACGAAGGATTGCTACTCCTAATAAAGGAACCACAATAAAAGCGATAACAACGTACGCAATCGCTATAACACGCCTAGATACTGCAATCTTAGCGAGATTTTCTGCTGCCCGTACGGGTAGGTCACGCACGGCTTGTATCGGGTAAAGCAACGCGATACCTCCAACATTAAATAAAGTATGCACTATGCCGACGGTAAGAGCCTCAGGTCTGCTGGCAGCTAAAGCGGCAAGCAGTGCAGTAATAGTAGTTCCGACATTCGCTCCTAATGTCACAGGATAGATATTACGAAGAGTGACAACCCCAGCGGCAGCTAATGGAATCATTATTGAAGTAGTAATACTTGATGATTGAACAGAAATGGTAATGAGCAAGCCTAGGACCATTGCTACCATGCCGGCGCCTGTGCCAAGGACCCGATTTAAAGAAGCTTCAATACGGTCAGCTACAAGCTGTCGCATATTTTTCGTTATGTAAGCAAGAGATAGCAAGATAATTACTAATCCGACAATAACTAAGAATGTTCCCAGGACATTCCCTGCCGCTCCAATAGCATCACCAAGATCTTTCAACCAACCAACTGGTTCTTTCACCCACTTTTTGATTGGGCTCTTCCATTCGCTGCCAGCGGATCCGACTAAGCGGCTACTTATATTTTCGGCAAGTGTAGAGAGCACTCCTGTAGCAAGTTCCACAGGAAGCAAAATACCGACTGCCATGAGGTTGAAGAAGTCATGGACTGTCGCTGCGGCAAATGCTCTTTTAAATTCTTCTGATTGCCTCATGTGGGCGAGAGCTACCAGAGTATTCGTGACTGTGGTACCGATATTCGCCCCCATGACCATGGGAACAGCGTCCCCTACCCCTAAAGCTCCTGTTCCTACTAGACCAACGATCACAGATGTGGAAGCTGAAGAGGATTGAACTAGGACCGTACCGAGAATACCGATAAAAAGTCCGGCGACAGGATTACTAACACTTGAGAAGAG
>PYIK01232283.1_pt1 | contig 19708 bp, 19 predicted proteins | sample 3578011 | NCBI WGS metagenome assembly PYIK01 (sample SAMN08408022, study PRJNA431606) | Marine metagenome isolate SA_KN192-05_S13_70m, whole genome shotgun... | biome: marine; feature: oceanic pelagic zone; material: water; isolation source: 70 m water sample, 0.2-0.8 um fraction ... | reverse complement strand
GCTTCTTTATTTTTAAGGAAAGATTTGGTGATGATAAACCTATTTGTAGATATCAAATATTCTTAGAAGATTGGCAACCAGGACACTACTTTGAAGTCGAAGGCAAATCTTGGGCAGGATGGAAAAAAGGTGATGTGTGTGTATTAGAAAAAGAAAGACACGTTAGCGGGAACGCAGGCGGAACTTACAAGTACACTGCTCAGATCACAGGAACTTTAAAATAAATTATTGTATTAGACCCTGCTTGTAAACGGTCTTGCCGTTTTCTTTCATAGCAGTCAATACACTCTTACGATTGCCTTCTGATTTGTATGAAACATGTACCCAACCTGAATCAGGTATACCCGGTGTGTAGAATTCTAAAATTAATTGGTCGAAGTCACAGTTTTCAGATATCCATTTTGCCACATCGTAGTTGCCTGTACCCGGACATTCTATATCTACCGCTTCACCTTTGCAGTGTTGTGATCTACTTGAACCTCCGACTGCCTCGTTAAGTGCTGGTCCTCTGTACCCTGAATTAATAACTGTGACACCAAAGTTGTCACGTACCTTTTGCACCACATTTTCAAATAGTGCTTTTGCACTTTCTAAATGTTCTGGTCCTGGAGTATTGTCGAGACCTTTTCGTGTCGCTGTTTGACTTTTTGTGAATTCTGCTAGTGTGAAGTTTGTGCTTAATCTCATACACTTATTTATCAATAAGTGCGTACTTTAAATTACCAGTCTCGCTTACTCAATAGTGCTGACTGGTTGCCCTTTGTGAATATGAATTGGTTCTCGTTGGTCTTTGTTATACCATATGGACCAAAATATTTTGTTAAATGTGTGCATTCCGCAATAGAATCCATGTCTATTTTAAACGCTTTTGCTTCTTTCATTATTTCGTTAGTTGGTCCAAACTTATGTATTTCAAATTTTAGATCCTGTCCTGCTCCTGTCTTTCTTACAGTCATTACATTTTCGGATATTTTACATTCCATCATGTCATACTTGTCAAAGAAGTTTTTTGCCTCGCCAACAACCATTTCGTTCACTCTCTGTTCGTATGCCTCTGGTGTGGTGGGAATGGCTTCACCCAACGTTGATGACGATACCACTGATGGATTCTCACTTTTGTGATAAGTGTATTCGAACTCGTCTATGTTTGTTAATTTTTTAAGATCCTCTAGAAATCCAATTATTTGTCCAACCACCTCTGGTGTCCTAGCAAACTCGATGAATACCCTGTGTTTTCCATCTTCCAATGTGCCTGGAGTGGCATCTGCGTCCAATACACTTTTGTATCCTACTTCAGCAAATCTTTCAAGGTCTTTTGCAGGTGCTTGACCGTCAACTACAAAACCAAGGACAAGGATGTTTTTATCATCACCCATCTTGGATTTGAATTGATCTACAGAAAAACGCTTTTCTACTACGCCGTCAAGATCTCCAGCCTTTAGTCCTTCATTAACCAATGTCATTTATACTACCCAAATCTGCAGATGTGTCTTTTTCGTCTGTGCTGTCTATTTGGTCCTCTCCGTGTTTCATGTTTCCTATTAATTGTTTAGGCATTTTTATTTCTACCACCCAAATAGGATGGGCATCTATTTTGCCCTTTGTTGTACCCGGCCTGTAATCTTCCGGAGATTTGATCTGCCTTGGCTTTAATAATTCGTCTTTTTTATAGGTTACTCTACAACCTTTGTCTAATAATCTCTTTCCTCCAGCAGGATCAGGCATCTTATCGATAGGCCACATGAATGAGCAAGTTACAAAATGTCTTGAATCTTCAGGTCCAGTGAGTAACTCTCCGTCTTCCCAATTTGCAAAAACGTACACATCTAGGTCATCTATTACCCTTTCGAAATCCTTTAATATTCCTAGTGTAGGGCCTACTCCGTATAGAGTTTGCACATTTTTGATTATATCTAAAACATCATGCATAGTAATTCTTATTTATCTTAAAGATCTGTGTTGTAAAATATGCATACTTAATATAGTAATTTGATCGTAAATATTTTTACATGAGTCGTACACACAGACACATCAAATCACAATCTAACACAATCAACGAGGTATCATATGCTATTTTACAACAGCCTACAAATGCGGCCTTTATTCCAAAGAAAACTATGGAAATTAATGAGGAAACAGAGAGTATACGACAAGAGGGTGAAATTGTACATTCTCAATCAGCATTGGCTAAAAATAAGAAAACAGAAAGACAGAAGAAGGAGGAGAGTGCTTAGAAAAATATGGAAAGCAAGACAATTGGCCGTACTTAGACGACAATACAACGCTTTTATTTGATAAACTGATCAAGCATATTTCCATAGGCCTTATGGAAATGTTTGTAAAGACTTTCGAAAGGAATCAGGTTTCCAAAGTTAGGTTGCCCTGGTACCTCACACTTCAACACTTCTTTATTCACTAGGTCAAGCACTACGCCTGATTTGAGCAACTTGCCTGGTCCACATTTCTTCTTTGACAGTTCGACAAGTTCGTCGTAACCACCTTTAGCATTAAGACTATAGTTTACAATTAAGAATCTTTTTTTATTATGTTTGCTACCCATTTCCCAGTCTCGCCAACTTAATCATCACACTTGCTAGATTTATTTCAGGGTCTGCAACAAAAGAATGATCAACCAAACCTTGTTTTATTATCAAAACTGCTTTGTCTTGATTGTCTTCATCTTTAGAAATTATGTCCAAGTTGTCATACAGCCATCTGTATATCTCCTCACATTCCTCGGGTCTTGCCTGAGCACAAACAAGTTTTCTTGCTTCTTGGATCTTGCCCTGTTTGAATAGGTTCACCATTTGTAGTCTGTAGTCCTGTTGTCCGCTGTCACCACTAGCCGGTGGTTGCAGTTTCTTGTCTCTACAGTTTTGTTGTAGCATGTTGATGCATTTTCTCATGTCAGGATAACTTGCTTTTACATAAGTGTCTAATATCTCTATGTCTGGTGTAATGCCTTCCTGTATCAATATCTCACACGCCCTTGCTGTGAACTCTGTCTTGTCTATAGTTTCCATATGGAAGCCTTGGCATCTCGAATGCAGTGCTGGGATCACTCTGTTTGGATAGTTGCAAGTCAATATGAATCTCGCCGAAGTGTGATACATCTCCATAACACCACGCAAAGCCGCCTGTCCATTTGGACTCATGTAATCTGCCTCGTCGAGTAACACATATTTGTATGCACCGAAAGGCATTATCTGTACAAATGAATTTATTTTTTCTCTGACTGTGTCTACACTATTCTCTCTGGAAGCATTTATTTCTAGTATGTCATAACTGCTTACATCAAGTTCGGAGAATAAAACTTTTGCAAGTGTTGTTTTGCCAACACCCGGAGCACCACTTAACAACAAGTGCGGTATTGCTTTATCGTTTATCCAAGATTGTATCTGCTGACGTTGTGCTTCATCTCTGACCACGTACTCTTTCAGAGTCTTCGGTCTATATTTTTCTACCCATAAATCTTTCATATGTGTTATATTACAGCAGTTTCCTTTGCTTGTCTATATAATTGTTCCGTGGCCATGTTTTTACCTTTGGCCTCCACCTGAATGTCAAAATTTTCCGAGAACGATAGTGCCCAGTCATTCACCTTCTTGTTTGGTAATAAGTCACTGTGTGCTCTAAGTTTCTGTTTCTTGCAACCACGTTCAAGTAGATCCTTGATATTGTGCATTTCGGTGTGTGTTTTATCACCAAGTCCTGCAACGGCTAGATGTTCATCCCGCGAGTATGAATAGTGCATACTTGGTCTTTGTCCACGCCACGAGTCTATCACACGTTTGACCCTGTCATCATTTGCCTCGATGTATTCTTCATCCCTAATCCAATGGTGATGTATGTCTAGCACCAGTGCAAGGTCTTTTTCTAGTTCCAGGCTCTTTTCAAGTCCGTGTCCCATCTCATCATTCTCGATTGTGATAAGGTTACGTGCTTCTTGCGATAGTCTTGGCAATGCTTTGCGTATGCCATCTGGACCTTGTTTTCCTGAGATGTGTACGTTTATCTTGCAACCATCTTGAAAGGACTTGCCAAAACCCATCCAACGTGCCATGTCTGCATGGTATTCAAATTCTTCTATGCTACGTTCAACTATATCCGGAGTGTCACTTGCCAATACACAAAATTGACCTGGATGAAAACTTACCTTGACGTCAAGCGTCCTAGCCATCTCACCAACAGGTGCGAACAAATTCTCCAGATGACTCTGTATGTGTGGTTGTTGCCACCAGTTCTTCCAGTCCTTCTCCGTGTAACCTTGAAGCATCTCACTACCCAGTCTAACCATCCTACGTTCTGGTGGCAGACTGCCAACACGTTGTACCAGCCTTCGTGCCGCTGTGGTGTTGTGTGTCATGATGTCCCATTGTCGTTGTTCTGCTTCGTCTTTGTGTTCTCGAAGCCAACGCATTGTGGTAGATCGGCCGTTTAGTTCTCTGTCCTTGGCGTTGACTTTCATTCCGCCAAATTCTTTCTCACTGTTAAGCCATTTGCAACAGAAACCGAAACGTTGTACCATATGAATATTGTAACAGATATTTGTTGATTGTCAATCGTTAAAGAAGGCCCATTGCCCAATTATGTCACTGCATTTTAGTTTGAAACCATACTCTCTATCGATATCACGTAAAATTTTATTTGCTTTTGCCATGCTCGTTCCTATGTCCGCCGGTAATGGCAATGCTTCGATCTCTTTTTCTTTCATTGCTTTTGCGGCCTGTACTCTATGCCAACCGTCTGTCAACAAATAATATCCTGAATCTTTAATTGGAGTTACTAGTATTGGATCAAGTGGTTCTGATTGTTTTACTAATTTGTTTATCCAACCTCTTTTTTCTTTGTTGAGAGGACGAACTGCACCAAGTCCAAGTTCTGCCATTGTTACAAGTTTATCAATAGGGACCATTGTCCTCTTTAGTTTAATTTTTTTCATTATGATATGCCCTTGATTTTTTTATAAATTTTATGTAGCACATAAAACCAAACGCCATTGATACTTGGTTCAACTAATGCTACAACGCCTGCCTCCCATAAACTTGCACCTGTCAAAACACTTACCACAGTCATGGCTATGATGACATGTCCTATCGTGTATATTAAAGCCAGTGCTAGACTTGAACTAGTTAATAGTTTTTGGAATACTCCTTGTATGCCTTGCGTGAACTCAGTCATTTCCAGGTAGTGATGTCATCTGTTGCATACCGCCCGTGTTGATGTAACCAGCCTGTCTGTTATTGAAATCTGGTTCCTCGTCAGAAACAAGCAGTATGTCATTCTCGTCTATCATTCTCACTTCTAACTCTTCGCCGTCCTTTTTAACTTTTAAGGCTCTCGACCACCTGCCGTGTGCCACCAACAACCACTGTCCTATTCTAACATCATCTTGCTGGTCTCCCACTGCGTATACTTTAGCCCAACGTGGGTGTATGCCGGCTTCTGTTCCGTCATCATCTAAAAGAATTATACCACCTTTTGACTTTGTGGCACCAAATTGCATGTCAGAAACTAATACTCTTTTCTTAAGAGGTTTGATATCATTCTCAACAGTGTATTGCTTACCACCATGCGATCCAAAACCCTTTGACTGTAGATCTTCTATATGTCCCATTATAGGATTAGTTTAGCAGATTTATTCTAAGCCGTCAAGTGCGGCGTCAATACCTTTTTTTGCTTTTGGTTGAGCCTTAGGTTTAGGTGCTGATTTTTTTATTGTTGCCTTGTTTACCATAGGCTTAGGTGGTTCTTTACTCGGTGCTGGCATTGCCTTTGGACGTGGAGTGTCGCTGACCATTCCTTTAGGTTGCTCGTAATATTTTCTTATTACAGTTTCTTTTGGTGTAACAATCTTTCCGCCGGCTCCTAACACATCGCCTCTTGCGTTTACGTTCATGTTACCAACTGCCTGCACGTTTTCGTTTGCCGCTCTTAGTTTTTCAATGTCGATCATACGTCCTTGCATTGATCTGTACATTTTTTTTCGGGGTGCTCTTGCTACCATAATAATATGCTCCTATTTAAATTACTTATCATCTTAAAAATTCGGTGATATCTAAATTGTACAACAAAGGATTTATCTTGTGTACGCCTATCAAGAACAAACAAAAACTGGCAACACTTGAGCCTCTGCCCACTCCCCACACTATGTTGTTCGCTCTTAGAGTGTCAACAAAGTATATTAAAAACTGTAATACCTTTATAAACTTTTTCTTTTCGAACAAATTATATTCTATAAGCACCCGATCACGTTCTTCCTCAGTTTCAGTTTTATCGAGCAACCATTGTTTTACATCAATTTGGTAATATTTTTCCGGCATGTGCCATTTTTCGCAATTCGATCTGTCGAAATCAGCGATATTAGGTCTTTGTGGTGCTGTGTTTATTACAGGCAAATCTATACCTAACTGTTTTAAACTGTCAGTGTATTTCTCGATGTCATTGAAATATAGTTTTGATATATTAAAGTCTGGATTGTTGTAAAGTAAATCAATGGCATCCTCTTCTGAGAATATTACGTCGCCATAATTATTTGTCTTTGTTTTTGCCGCCATCTAAAACCTTTGGTTGGAATTCAAATATTTTAGCATGGTACTCGTGCTTTTCGTCAACCGGAATCTTTTGATTGTTCCAACTAAAGTGTCCTGTATAAATGCCTTTGTCAAGTTCTCGATCATATGTTGCCGTGTCTGCCCTTAACCACCATGGATCAAACTTTCTAAACTTCTCTGTAAACCAATCGGGTCTGTCTAAAAGTATAAGCTCTTTGCTGTCTTTGTCAACCGTATAGGTAATTCCATCTCCCTGCCATGATGACAATTGGATGTTGTTTACCACTATCTTACTATCGAGTATGCTGTTAGCCTTGCAGAAACATACCGCGGCCATTATTTGATCATAGGGTGGCTTTGGTAATTCAATAAATCTATTGGATGCACTGGTTTGTAATAAAGCATACAGTGGTTCATCACGCCAGGTGGTAATAGTGTTTGCAAAAACTTGTTCAAAAAGATTTTTCAATCTGTCAAAATATTGCGTCTGTTCTTTAAGATCTGCGGTGTGTGGAGTGAGCGAAACATTTACTTTGTACTCATTGGAGAAAAGTTCTCCGTCTACTATGATAATGGATTTGAATTTTGTCTTCCAGGTAAATGTGTTTGACATCAGTCTATTTACTAATCGATGTTGACCAAGTCACCTAGGTCTGGCTCTCCACGCAATTTTTTATTATTCTTATGCCATTCTTCAATTCTTCTTTCTCTGATTGCGTTTCTGTAAGTATTCAACGCATTTGTTAGTTGTGCTAACATGTCTGGATTTCGTCCAAACCTTCTTGCTGTGTTGACTTTTCTAGAAAGATCTTTAATTCGTTTTGAAATTTCCTCGTCTGAGAGATTGCCTATTTCTTCTTGTAATGGATGGAAATACATTACACTCCTTTTTTATTAGGCGTATTGTTTACCTAGTTGATGCATAAGCACAGTTGTACCACCATCTGGCGTCATGAATTCATACAGCACTCTGCCAAGTCCTGGAGATATTTGATCTGATGTTCCGTCACTGCCATGCACGTTATCTGCTTTTATTGTAGCACTCGGAAAGGTAATTGTTGATGCCGAAGGTGAGACAGTCAAGTCAAGTATTATTCTTCCCAATGCACCTGAAGACGGAAAATTAATAAATGAAAAAGTAGTAGATGCGGTAATTGTTGCTGTTTGATAGTGTCCATTTTCATGATTCAAAGTTATTGCTCCACTTGAAACACTGCCATGAGCATAAACAGTTTCAGATGTGTCTTTGAATTTTGCTCTCGTTATCTCGTTGTCAGTGAAGTTACTGGACGCATTCAAATTTGCTTTGTTGGTCTGCAGGTCAACAATCTCTGTGACTGCTTCTGTGAAATTATTTTTGATTGCAGTAAAATTATCTCTAAATCCTTGAGAGCTATTGTCCTGCCCTGCCTTTGGATATGTTCCGTCTACATTTCCTGGTACTATGTTACTTGCCATTTGCTAAAATTCCTTTATCTCTAAATTTAAGGTATTTATCGTTAGCTCTTTCTACCTTAATTATTGTGCCTGCCGACGGTACTTCTTTGGTAAAACTAATTGTAGTTTTCTTGGTTGTTGTGTTGTGAATGAGTGTAATACCAAATTCATGATCAGCAGATCTTATAGTTCCGTCTGCTGTGAGATATGTTGGTTTAATATTGTTGTCAGCAGTTACACCTTGTCCAACAAAAACAGTCTGGGTTCCTTCTTTGACAAGTATGTCCTCTTCGTGTATAAGTTCATCAACCTCAAAAGTTGTTGTTGATCCGTCTCCAGTGAAAGTTGGCGTCGCCACCTTGCTTTTGCTAACAACGTATCTATCAACTATAAATGAAATATTTTTAAAATTATAATTACCATCAGAAATCCTTTTCTTAACAAGTGCTGATTGTCCAGGCTTACAATAACAAATAGGCACTGCTTTGACAAATCCTAATGGTGCTAGATCACCACTTTGTGTAGTTTTCATCCATAAAGGAAGATAGTCCCATTCTTTGTGGCCTAGGCTTTTCATTCTAGACCTCATGTTTGTCACAGCATTTGGATACACTGTTTCAACAAAACCGAGATCCGCACTCAATTGATTTGCAAAACGGACTTTAGATCCTGAAATGCTAAATGATAGTCCACCGTCTGTAGTAACTTCATAATCCACGTAGTCCGCTGTGGCGTCGGCACTGGATGCTCTAGGTCCCAGAACAGGTTTGGTCACTGCGTCTCTTAATGCAATTGAACTTGATACTGCCTCACTGTCTTTGTTTTCCAATTTGTCTTTGATTTCTAAGTACACAACTTCATACTTTGTTGTGGATCCTTCTTTAGCGACAGCCGTCTTCAAGTCACCAAAGTATAATGTTTTTGGAGCGTGGTTCTGTTCCATTTGATTTTGGAAGGTTGTCAATGTCTGTGCTTCCAATCCGGCCAACATCAGCATGTCTGGTTTGTTTTTCATTCCAAAGTTGGGATCCTCTGGTCTATAAATGTATTCTGGTGAATTGATATTTGGATCTTGTGCTATATTGTAAAATATATTTTGATCAATCAACGATGTTGAGTGTCCTGTCATGTTTCCGTATTCGACAGATGTGTGCGGTATGTCGATATTGATTGTAAATTCTTTTGTTGTTGCAGATATTTGATATTGGTCACTGACATTGACCTCAAAGGTGAATGAGGTTGTAGAGTCTGTGAAATCACTGGCATCTATTGTTCCTATAAGATGTCCATGTGGAGATAAAGTTATGCCTGTTGGCAATGATCCGGAGGCCAGCGAGTATGACAATACCCTGTCACTTGCTTCGGCTGTTGCTTCTATGGATAATATGCTTGGAATGTCAGCAGTCAATGTACCTATTGTGCTAGGTGTTGTGAAACTAATACCTATATCGACCTCGCCTACCACTTTCATAGTAAACTGTCTTTCGGCAAAAACATTTAATCCTGTGGCGATTGTTCTGTTTGCCCTCACGGTGAACGTGTGGTCAATTTCTACAGCGGACTGTCTAGCAAGTGTTCCAAATATTTCTCCTGAATTAATATCAATTTCAAGTCCTGCTGGCAATGAACCTTTTGTCACACTGTATTCTAGATCTGCTTGTAGTGGATCAAAATCTGATACGTCAATCCTAATTAGTACCTTGTTGTCATGTCTAAATGTTCCAAGATCGGATTCTGTAACAAATACCGGTGGCCTTCCTGTGTGAAGGTCCATCGTAATATGGTTTGATCCTACCAGTGTTGTGTCAATTGTAACATTTGAATTGGACACCACCCAATAGTCTGCCGAGTAAACAAAAATATTGAAATTACGATCTACACTTGATACACCGTCTGTCACCCTCACTATAAAGTCATAGTTTACTGACCTAGATTTTGAAATCACTGTCCTATCATAAATGTTTCTTAGGTTTGTGGGTTCGCCTCCCTCATCCGGATTAAGGGCAGAATAGTCCGGGAACGGATCAAAGTCATAACCACCTTGTGGTCCATATGCGTCATCTATGGCAAGTTCCACCACTCCTGAAATTTTTCCACCAGTGGTCATTGTTACGCCTGGTGGCAGTGCACCATCAACAACTTCGTATATTAAATTTTGTCCTGCCGCGGTGTCTGTATCCGTAGCAACTATGTCGAATTCGATAAAAGAACCATCTAACACTGTTACATTTCCTGTTACGTCTGCAGTTGTAAGAGTACTGTCAGTTGTCGAAGTGCTGTCTGTAGTATAAACTGTTGATAACGGTTTATTCAGTTGCCCAGCCACAGTTGTGAATACTGGTGCATCAGCGCCTTTTACATCTAGTGTAAATGTTCTATCTGTGATTGCGGATCCGGCCGTGGCTCGCACGACGAAGGTGTAAAGAGTTCTTTTGGCAACCTCAGCCGGAGTTCCTGTTAGTAAGCCTGTGGAAGTAAGAGACATTCCTGAAGGTAGGCTTCCTGCAATCAATGAGTAAGAAATGGCCGTTGAATCGCTTGTATTCGCTTCTAGTTGAAGCGAAAACGCTGACTGTTCGTCTATAGATGCAATTTTACCTGCTGTGGTTGTCCACACTGGTGTTGCCATTAAACTTACTCCTTACAAGGGTATTTATTGGCAATTACCTATGATTATTCTGTGTACGAATCCAGTGTTCAATATGCTGTTTAAGATTTTCACGCTCTGTCTTGTCATGGGTACGCCGTATGGCATCTTCCAAGCGTTTGATCTCAGATTGAGGCGATTGTTTATGCCGTCTGTTATTCCAGTGTCTCTTCATTCTTGTGCTGTGAAAGACTAGATGTTATAGTGTTTATACAGTTTCTATGTACTTGTTACCTGTGAAGTTTTCTAAATCACGAATCATTGCTTCCATGTTGATTCTCACAGTTTTACCTGTTCTGCTGTTTCGTGAGTAGTACTCCCATTCACCGTTGTCGTTGTGCGGTGAAATTTTTGTTTCATTGTCTGCCGCATCGAGAACAAAAACCTCTCCAGTGCCACTGTCATTTTTCACGTATATGAATCCATGATCAGCAACCGCTGTAGGTTTTGATACTTCAGCCATTTTGAGTGCCGCGTTAAAATCAAATACACCTGTGCCTTGTGTGTTAAACACCAAATCGCCGTTTGATGTATCCGTTTCTATTACATCTGCCCTTGCTGTTGTAGCCTCCATCAATGTGAAGTTGGCCTCTGCCGCAGTCAATTTAACATTTGTTCCTGACACTGCAACGTTCTGTCCGTCTGCTGGTGTCAATGTAACTGCACCTGATGTTGCTGATAGAACGTTACCGTCCAATCTTAAGTTGTCGACGTTCAGTTGTCCTGTAGTTGTCTGTGTACCAGTCGCTGTTATTGGTCCTGTTAACTTGATTGCTCCTGTTCCAGCCGGATCTATTGTGATGTCACCATTTGAAGAAGATATAATGTTGTCAGCGTTTATCGAACCTGCCACAGTCAAATCTCCTGCGACTGTGCTATTGCCAGTTACAGTTGTGTTTCCTGTTGTCGCCACGTCTGCTGTGTTTGTCGTTCCTGACACAGTAACAGTACCGTCAACAACCAAACCTTCGTTGATGTTAATAGTTGAAGAATCGTCAGCAGTCATTGTTGTGCCAAAGAATGATATTCCTTCAACTCGTACTTTACCAGTTCCTGCCGCAAAGATATCTAAGTTAGAGTTTGATGCGTTAGATCCTATAGTGTTGTCTGTAATTGTAACTCCATCTATAGCCGCTGTTCCAGTGATAGTGTGTGTTCCTGTTGTGGCAATTGATGCTGTTGTAAGTGTTCCACTTACACTCATAGTTCCATTCACATCAATATCAGTTGCAGTTAAGTCAATCTCATCTGTTGCACCTATTGATAATACTGTTGCACTTGAACCTTGTATAAACTGAGATGCATCATTGAAACAAAGTTTGTTTGTTGAATTTAAAGTTAATCCTGTACCATCTGTGTGAGTTAAAGTTGTATCGTTGTCTGCACCAAAAGTTATCACGGCACTGTCTGATATCAAATTAATGTCATCTGTCACAGTAATGTCGCTACTGAAAACCGGAGTTGCAGTAAAAGTTGCAACACCTGTTACAGCCAATGTAGAAGCCATTGTTACTGCTCCTGAAACACTCGCTGTTCCATCTAATACTAAACCTTCGTTAATGTTGATGGTTGAAGAGTCATCTGAACTCAAAGTCGTTCCAGCGATTCTAATCGCCGAGGCAACTACACCACCTGTGCCGTTTGGTAATAAAATAATGTCTTCGTTTGATCTTGCTGATGTTATTCTTCTTCCGTTAACATCTAGGTCTCCACCAAGTTGGGGAGTTGAATCTTCTATAAGGTCATTAGCCTCTGCTGTAGAGCCATATAACTCGTCGAAGTTATCGTTAATTTTGTCGAATGCTGTTCGTAACGGATCACCTGTGCCGTCATTTGCACTAGATCCTATGTTTATACTTTGTTTTGCCATGTTTATATCCTCTTTTGATAAGTTTATTTATCTCAGATTCTAAGAACCTAATGTAAAATTATATGTCTACTGCGATCCTTTGGAACTTGAAAACAGTGCTGGCGTCTGAAATATTCGTGACCCTCAGTCTTACGTCATCTCCAGACATATCTGCTGTGAAAATGCAAAGTCCTCCAGTGTAGTTTGTAGTTGATCCAAAGGTCGAAACATATGCATCTGAGCCATCGTGGGTAACGTTGGCTTCCACTATTTCAAATCTGCTGTTTGTAGAGTCGGTAATAGATATAAAATATTTGGCACTTCTATAAACAGTCTTATCAAATGAGTTAAGTGTGCTAGTGGTAGATGTAGCAACTGTAGTCGTTGCATCAGCAAGGTCTGAATGACTTAAACTTGCACCTGCCGTTGCAAATGATAAATTTCCTAAACCGTCTGTCTTAATAAATTGTCCAGATGATCCATCTGATACTGGAAAAGTGAAGCCACTTATCGTAACACCGCCTGTTCCGTTTCCTGATAATTCAAGGTTAGCATTTGAAGAATTTGTTTTAACAGTATTATCGTCGATTGTTATTCCTTCAAGAGTCAAAGACTGAGTTACTGTCAATGTTGTAAAAGTTCCTGCCGCCGCTGTGGACCCACCGATCACAGTTCCGTCTATAGAACCACTGTTTATGTCTGCTTTAGGAATCACAACTTGTCCTGTTCCTGCAGGAGATATCACTAGATCAGAGTTTGAAGCCGTTGCCTTGATGTGGTTGTCAGTAATATTAATATTATCATCAATAGTTAGGCTGTCAACTATTACAGATCCTGTACCACCTGGGGTCAAACGTATATCTGCATTAGAACTTGAAGAAATAATGTTATCGTTAAAACTAAGGTTGTCTACAGTGACTCCTCCACTAGTGAAAGTCATCGCTCCTGTTACGGTCAGTGCGCCAAGAGTAGAAAGACCACTCACTGTAAGGTTTCCTGTAGTGCTTAGATTCTCATTGCCAAAACTAATAGCACCTGATGAATCAGTAATTGATCCACCTCCAAGTGTTAATGTACCAGTTGTGAGTGTTCCTGAAGTTGTAAGGTTTTCATCACCAAAACTAATTGCTCCACTTGAGTCAGTGATCGATCCATTTGCCAAAGTAAGGTTACCTATTGTTGACCCAGTGCCGGCTGTCATCGTTCCTGTTGTGCTTAGATTCTCATTGCCAAAACTAATTGCCCCACTTGAGTCAGTGATCGACCCATTTGCTAGTGTTAAATTTCCAAACGTGGAACCTGATCCTGCAGTCATTGTTCCTGTGGTGCTCAGATTTTCGTTTCCAAAACTTATTGCTCCTGAGGAATCCGTTATCGAACCATTTGCAAGTGTCAAGTTTCCAACAGTTGATCCAGATCCTGCTGAAATGGCTCCCAAGAAGTTGGTAGATCCTGTGACTGTCATTGATCCATCAACAATCAAAGCCTCATTTATGTTGATAGTAGACGAGTCAGTAGAACTTAGAGTGGTGCCTGCGATCTGTATCGCACCGAACACAACGTTTCCAGTTCCAGCCGGAAGCAAATTGATATCTTCGTTTGATCTTGTTCCTTCTATGTTGTTGCCATTGATTCTTAATGCAGGAAATTCTACTGCTCCGGCACCGGCCGGTTTGAAAACTATATCGTCATTTGTACGTGTGGCTCTTATTTCATTGCCTGTCACTTGTATTGTAGTAAGGTCAAATCCTGCTGATCCATATACTTCGGTGAAGTTTGTGTTCACCTTGATCATTGCATCTCGTAACGTATCTCCTGTTCCGTCGTTTGCGTTTGATCCTACGTTTAAAACTAATTGCGACATATTATAAGTTTATTAATCTCCTTACTACCGTTACTTTATGTGCGTTAGTACTACTTATCTCACCTCTTAACCTAACATTGTCACCGTCCATGTCGGTAGTAAATGAAACAAGATCTCCTGTGGTTGCACTGTTTGTCCTACCAAAAGTAGACAGGTATGGAGTGGTACCATCGTGTGTCACCCTTGCTTCTAAAACCTCATAATTTCCAAGACTTCCGGTGTTGGAATCTGAAATAGTGATAAAGTAGGCCGCACTTCTAAAGTCTGTCTTGTCGAACGTGTCCAGTGTTGCTATGGAAGTTGGATTTCCAGTGGGTCTGTTCAAAGGAATTTTGAATATGTTCGTGATAGTGCTTGATTGCTCTATAGTGCTTTCTCCACGTAATTTTATTGCACCACCGTCAACCGCTGATGTGATTGTTACTACAGGAGTGGTTGTTGATTCACTGTTAATATCAAAATGAGAGTGGTACGCATCAGTTCCATCACTGACCAACATGACTTCTGAGAACTGAACCCTGTTGTCACCATCCTTCATGGCTATCAAATAGTTTGCCGCTTGTTCATCTGCATGAGAAAATGAATCAAGTTCAGTGAATGCATCCGCATCTCCCCTCAACATGTGTATCCTGAAAGCATTGACCACCGTGCTTGAGCCGGACGTGGATGATGCTTTGAGAGTCACTGTGGTTGAACCGTTATGTTCTGCTGTCAAAGAAAGTTGTGGTGTGCCTTTGCTTGAAACAAAAGGTCCTTCATGTACGAATGCCTCCCTTCCATTTGATAAAACTGTTGCTTCCATGATCGATGCTGTTGCTTCACCACTGTTTTTTGAAACAATTATATAATGTGCTCCTGTGTGAGCAGTGTCTTCGAAAGTGTCGATAGCAGTAGCGGTGCTTGATATTGTAACTGCACCTATTGTGTTGAAATCAGTGCCGGTTGCGTCACTTAGGCCGTCCCTGAGGTCTATCCTATAGAACCTTACTTTAGTTTCTGCCACCAGTGGAGTTGCTGTCACAACAACATCACTGCCACTTATTGCGGCAGTCAAAGTAAACAAGGATTGGCTTGAAAAATGATTATTGAAAGTTGAAATGAATGCATCAGAACCATCATGTACCACCATTGCTTCTAAGTTTTCCACAGTCCCATCTGGGTTTGTGGCACTGAAATAATACTTGGCACCTCTGACATCTGCGTGGGCAAATGAATCTATAGTAGCAGTTACCGCCGACGGTGCCTTCAATCTCACCGCATAGGCCTGCACAGTGGATGATCCAGATGTTGAGCTGGCCTTCACTTCCACGTTACCGCTTGATATAGTTGCGGATATTTCCAACATGTCTGTGGCCTTGGTGCTCACATTTGGACCCTGTGATACAAATACACCTGTCCCGTCAGTGACCACTGTGGCCTCACATATGAAATTTTCAGTTCCGCCTTTTTGACCTGTGATCACATAATGCACTGCATCAGTGTCACTGGCCTGGAAATTGTCAAACGCCACAGCACTACTTGAAACAATCGTGTTTCCAACTATTTTCCTTGTACTGTCGCTTGTGGCCTCATCTGATTCAGAGTCACCAAATGCAACTATTCTGTTTACTATTACTTTTGTACTACCACCTGCTGTTGCGGAAGCCCTTAATCTAAAAGCAGTGCCACTTATGTCAGCAGTCAAACTTATCAGACTGTTGTTGCCCGAGAAGTGTTCGTTGTATGAAGTAATATATGCGTTGGTGCCGTCATGTGTAACCAATGCTTCAATGTTTCCGCATTCTCCTGTGGCCTGATTCTTCACATTTATAAAATATTTTGCTCCCACGTGTGATCCGTGTGATATAGCGTCTAGTGTTGTGACTGTGCTGTCAATGATATCAACATGCATTATGTCATGAACAAGACCAAGCTCACCAACGTAACCTGTGGAGTCACTGTCTCCGATTCCTATCCTATAATAGGCCATGGTGTTACTTGGACCAACAGTTGAGCCATCACCGTCAGTAACTCTCAAACGCACCTTGGATGCACTGTCGCCTGAAGTGACAACATCAGCGTCAAAAGTTGGATGTGCGTCTCCAGGATCTGTGCTGGTTACCGCAGATGATGTCACGAATGCATCGTTAAAATTGTGTAGCAGTGAAATTTTTTGTGTTTCGAAACTGCCGTTAACAAGATCACGTGTGACCACATGATACAGTGCTCCATTGAATTCTGATGCTGTGAAATCAGCACCTGTCCTTGTCGCCGCGAGTAGACCTTGTGTTGTACCTGTTGCAATCACATGATCTACTTTTGTTTCGACGTTTGCGGCTAGGTCAACACCGGCTTCTGTTTTGATACGTCCCGAAGTTGCGTCCGCCGTGTTATCACCTAGCCCAATTGCAAAATATGATGTTGCATTTTTAATGGCAGTCGAACCATCATTGTTCCCTGTCATTTTTAAATCTATGTTGGAGCCGTTGACCACGACATCCGCTGAATTGATGTCATTCATTGCTCCTGTTTGTAGCACTGATGAATCTGTTATGCCTGCCACCCTTGTGCTTCCATCACTGGATAAGCCTTGGTTTGTGGAGTATTTGTGCATTGCAAACTCACTGTTGGTTATATCCTTGTGTATAGCATGAAACCATACACTGTCAAATGTCTGTGCGTATGTGCCAATAGTTTTCTGTGAACTCACGTCCGGTGATGCATCACCCCTGAAAGTGTCCGTGTCTATTGTTGTCTGTGCCGTGTTTGTGATAGTCTTAGCACCCAACACATCTACGTAGGTACCATCGGATGTGCTTTCATTGTCGGCGATTAAAATTCTATACATTGTAATTCTACAAGTGCCTGCCGTGCCATTTGCACCTCTTAGTCTGGCATTTCCTCCACTGATGTCAGCAGTGAATGTGGCCAAATTAGTTGTTGAACCATTTGAAATAATTGTATTGTACTCTGTTACGAATGCATCTGTTCCGTCGTGTATCAACAACACCTCAGTTGATGAAACTTCATTTGAAGTGGTATTGTTTATTGAAATGAAATATTTTGCCGCTCTTGCACTTGATATTGAAAAACTATCAAGGGTTGCCGTGGCAGAATCTAGATCCGCAGTTACCTTGGTGGCCGCAAGTCCTGATGCCGCCTGTGAACCTGATGAATCGTTGTCGCCGAGTCCTATCCTAAAGAATGAAACTGCATTGTCTGTGGACACAGATGAGTCTGCAAGTAGGCCTGCTCTACCTGTGAGCCTTACGTTACCAACTGCCGATCTAATGTCAGTGTCAAGCAGTGGCTCTTTGTCACCAACAGATGTGTTGACAATCTGTGATGAACCAGAAAATGCGTCAAAGGTTGAACCATCCTCTGTGCCCTGGGCGAGGATATGTTTTTGAAATTGAAATTCTATAGCACTGTCTGCCGCCTTGTTCCTGCTCAGTACCAGATACCATGCACTGTCATATTTAGACTGAGAAAATTCGTCTATCACGACCGGAGTAGAAATAAGTTGTTCGTGTCTGCCTGTTGCAGTGTTGGCATCTATTAGGGTTTTCGAAGTAAAACCAATGGTCTGTTGATTGTCAACTATAGTTGATTCACTGAATGCTATAGAGCTAGTGAAAAAACTTAATGACTTACTACCATCTGTTTGTAGGAACGCTCCTGTGTCACCGTCTGAATTAGGTAGACTGAAATCATTTATTATGACTTTGCCCGAGCCACTGGCTTCGAATTCGAGGTTGTCATTGGATCTGTTGGTTGACATCGTGTTACCGGAAAAAGTGATCTTGTTAGGAATCACCAAAGTATCATAACCGATCGGTTGTGTGAAATTTCCAGCGGCAGGTTCGTTTGCACCAATCACTGTGTTGTCTATTGTACCCGCGTCAAGATTAACATTATTGATCACAACAGACCCAGTGCCACTTGCACTTAGATCAAAATCAGCGTTGGATGTTGTGACTTTAATAACATTGTCTTTGAAGTTTATAGATGAATCTATTGTTAAATTACCAACATTAACAACTCCTGTTCCGCCAGGTGTAAGTTTTAGATCAGCATTCGAACTAGTGGATATTATGTTGTCATTGAACGTTAGATTGTCAACAGTTATGGAATCCGCAAATGATGTGGCACCTGAAACAGATAATGATCCAAATTGGCTGGTACCTGAAACATCTAGTGTTCCTGTTGTGCTGACGTTTTCATCACCGAAACTGATTGCGCCGGTCGAGTCTGTGATGGACCCACTTCCTGCGGTAAGTGTACTTCCTATTGCCATCGACGATGCACTTGTTGACAAGTTTTCGTCGCCAAAACTTATGGTGCCAGATGAATCATTAATTGTGCCATTAAGCAGGTCTAAGTTTCCAAACTGTGACCCCGTCGCCGCTGATAATGTTCCTGTGGTTGATAAGTTTTCGTTTCCAAAATCGATTGATCCACCTAGGAAATTAACAATCAATCCGTCCGATAGGTCAAGGTTACCGAACTGTGAATTATCACCTGCGTTTATTGTTCCTGTGGTAGTTAGGTTTTCATCTCCGAAACTTATGGCACCACTTGAGTCTACTATGGAACCGTTACCTAGGGTCAGGTTACCGAACACCATGTCCGTCGCGAAAGTCTGGGCGCCACTGAAAGTGAATCCGTCTGCTGTTGTGTAGTCACCGTCTACGATCAAGTTTTCATTGATGTTGACCGATGACGAATCAGGAGCACTTATCGTGGTTCCACTGAAACCCAGTCCAGCAATGGTGACCTTTCCTGAACCGTTGGCTCTGATCTTGATGTCATCGTTTGTGTTTAAAACTTCTATGTTGTTGTCATTGAATCTTATGCCCGGGAATAAAACCGTTCCTGTGCCTGATGGATGCACAAATATGTCAGCGTTTGACAATCTTGATGTGATGTTGTTGCCAAAGAACTTTATATCTGCCTTTACGGCGGCCTTGGCAAACAACTCAGTAAAATTGCTGTTTATTTTCTGGCCGGCTTGATAAAGCGAATCACCTGTTCCGTCATCCGCATTCACACCTACATTGATTACTTCTTGGGTCATATCAACTAATATTTAGCGGTTTTTTACGATTTGATTATACCGCCTACGGAGCACTGCTCTTGTACGGGTGATCACCGGGTAACAGCGACGCCTGATTCCATTTGTGTGCCACATATCCCTCCGCTTCTTCTATGTAGGTCATGTCAGTGCCGCCTGTGCCTGGCAATCCCTTCACACTCATGAATTCCAACAAAACTCCACCAAACGTCTGACTGCCCCTGTTACGGAATAGACGCAGTTGTTGGTTGTCTTTTAAGTTGTTGTCATAGTCTGTCTCAGGCGTGAATGCGTTGACTCCGTT
>PYIK01279778.1_pt1 | contig 20290 bp, 20 predicted proteins | sample 3578011 | NCBI WGS metagenome assembly PYIK01 (sample SAMN08408022, study PRJNA431606) | Marine metagenome isolate SA_KN192-05_S13_70m, whole genome shotgun... | biome: marine; feature: oceanic pelagic zone; material: water; isolation source: 70 m water sample, 0.2-0.8 um fraction ... | reverse complement strand
TTCTACCTCAGCCTCTTCAGCAGCAGGCTCCTCAGCAGCAGGCTCTTCTACCTCAGCCTCTTCAGCAGCAGGCTCCTCAGCAGCAGGCTCTTCTACCTCAGCCTCTTCAGCAGCAGGCTCCTCAGCAGCAGGCTCTTCTACCTCAGCCTCTTCAGCAGCAGGCTCTTCACCAGCTGGGGCGTCTCCCTTGTCCGCTAACGCCTGGAGCAAACTAGCCATCTCAGAGAGAAGGTTGTTCATCATCGATGCGATTTGCTGGAGCGGAGCAGCTAGTCCGCCAGCAATTGAAGACAAGAGTTCATCGCGGGATGGGAGGTCAGCTAGTTCGCGGACCTGCGCTTCATCCAGAAGCTCACCGTTTAGGAGGCCTCCTTTAATAATCAAGGCCTCGTTAGCAGCGGAAAACTGTTTTAGAGCTTTGGCCGCGGCACCAGGATCTTTTTCTACGAAGGCCAGAGCCGTTGGGCCAATAAGCATGTCGACTAAACCTTCAGGTGTGCCTTCATCAAGCGCTCTACGTACCAATGTGTTTTTGTAAATCTTGTAAACAGTTTCAGCTTCACGCAAAGCACCACGCAGGTCAGCCATCTGGTCTACGTCAAGACCTCGATACTCAGTAATTAAGACCGCCTCAGCTTCATTGAATCGCTCACGTACATCTTCAATTACGGCGGATTTTTCTACTCGCTTTTCTTCACTCATGTCTCACCCCCTTCGGGTAGTCGGCGCTCGCAAGGCGAACACCGAAACCGTGGTCGAAAAGTCAGACGGGGGGATTCAGGATTCACCTATTCGGGCTTGTAACGGTTTCCCATCACAATTTGAGGCCTAGGGCCACCAGAGGTCTAGGGCGAGCAGAATTTGATTGTCAGATCAGGCTAGAGGCGGGATAGACAATTGCAAACTGGCCGGTACTGATGATTTAAATTTCTTCAGTCGCCAAGTCTGCTTGGGTCAACCTTGATACCAGGCCCCATCGTTGATGAAACAGTGATCTTTTTGATATATCGACCCTTAGTTGATGCTGGGCGGGCTCGTTCAATCTCGTCCATAACAGCAGTGAAATTAGCGACGAGGTCAGATGACTCAAAACTTGTTTTGCCAATGGCAAGTTGCACATTGCCGTATTTGTCAGTCCGGTATTCGACTTTCCCACCTTTGAATTCACCTACCGCTTTGGCAATCTCGGTTGTTACTGTGCCGGACTTCGGGTTGGGCATAAGGCCACGTGGCCCGAGAACACGACCAAGCTTGCCAACTAACGGCATCATGTCCGGTGTAGCTATCGCAAGATCGAATTCAGTAAATCCGCCTTCGATACGTTCTGCTAAATCTTCAGCGCCTACAACATCAGCTCCGGCTTCAGTAGCTTCAGCCGCCAAATCTCCTTGGGCGAAAACTGCTACTCGAACATCGCCACCAGTTCCTGAAGGTAAAGCGACTGTACCTCTAACCATCTGATCTGCTTTACGAGGGTCTACCCCTAATCCAACAGCGATGTCGACTGCTTCGTCAAAATTCGCTGAAGCCAGTTCCTTAACTAAGCCAACCGCTTCAACAGGTTCATGAAACTTTTGTCGGTCAAAGCGTTCGCTTGCATCAGAATATTTTTTGCCACTCATTGGTGTCGCCTTCCAGCTCCCTCTTCGTACGCGATCATTGGGCGAGGTCCTCCCAACGGGCGTTTATAACTTAAGAACCTTGAACTTCGATTCCCATTGAACGAGCTGTACCCGCAACTTGAAGTTTGGCCGCTTCAATATCATGGGCATTCAAATCAGGCATCTTGATATTGGCTATTTCTTCCAATTGCGATTGTGATATCGATCCGACAGCATCTTCTCTTCCAGGTTCATGAGCTGCTTTATCAAGACGCGCAGCTTCTCGAATCAAGACAGAGGTAGGTGGTGTCTTTGTTATGAATGTGAATGAACGATCTTCAAAGATCGTGATTTCAACAGGAACGATAGAACCCCGTTGGTCTTCAGTTTGAGCGTTATAGGCCTTACAAAAGTCCATAATTTGAACGCCATGAGGACCAAGCGCTGTACCGACTGGCGGCGCGGGGCTTGCTTGTCCAGCTGGGATCTGAATCTTGACCATTGCGGCGACTTTCTTTTTCGCCATTAGCGTTCTCCGTGTTGATGGGGCTCAAGCTTTAGCAAGAGCGAGACATGTCATTGTTTCGGGTTGACTTCAAGAAGACAACCAGCACAGGCTCAAATTTTTGCAACTTGTGCGAAATCTAGTTCTACGGGCGTTTCACGGCCGAAGATGTTTACGAGCACCTTTACCTTTAGTTGCTCTTCGTTGATTTCAACTATCTCGCCTTGGAAATCAGCAAACGGGCCTTCTTTAATTCGCACACTCTCGTTAAGTTCGTATAACAGTCGAGGCTTGATCTTTCGTTGCGGCTCTTCACCGTCTTTCTTAATCGCTAAGAAGTTGTCTACTTCTTTTCGACGAAGTGGTGATGGTTTACCACCAGGTCCAGCGAATCCCGTTACGCCAGGGGTATTCCGGATCATGTGGTGCACATCGTCGTTTCGGCGACACCGAATCAACAAGTAGCCAGGAAACATCTTTTTCTGCACGACGACTCGCTGGCCGTTGCGAAATTCGGTGACATCTTCCATTGGCACCACGACTTCATAAATCTTGTCTTCCATATCGAAAGATTGGACTCGAGCTTCGAGGTTTTGTTTGACCTTTTTCTCATAGCCAGACTGAGTGTGGACAACGAACCACTTTCCTGGTCGGTCGTATGCAGAGACTTCTTTTTTGCTGTCTTCAAGAAGCTCGTCCTCGTCAATTATTTCGGTGTCAACTACATCGCCGCCTGATTGGTCAGTTTCAATGACGCTGCCATCTGTTTGGGCCGCAGTTTCGATATCAGTAGAAGTTTCGGTGCCCAACAATCGTCTAGCGGCGGCCATTGGGTCTGTACTTGAAGAATCAGTGTCAGTCATTAGTTCACATCGAAGAGGCGGAGGACCCCTTCGCCGGTTAGGTAATCCAAGCCTGCGATTAATGCAGTCAGGACCACAATGGTGACGAAGACGACTATGGAATAGTTGACAATTTCGTCTTTGGTAGGCCACACCACTTTGCGCAACTCACCTTTTACTTCACTTACGAACTGGCGCGGACCTGCGCGTTCAGTATCCGGGGATGCTCCCGCTGCTGCGGCGCGACGGTCACGATTAGCAATGGGAGCACCATCGGCGCTCATTTCGCCCTGCTTCTGCAGATGCCTTCGTGTTTGTCGATTCATAGCCATGTGTTTGGTCCGTGGTCGGAGGTGAATAAGTGAACTGTTGAGAGCAACAGCGGAGCAGGGCAGGAGGGACTTGAACCCACAACCTTCGGTTTTGGAGACCGGTGCTCTACCAAATTGAGCTACTGCCCTCAGCGGAAAGAAACTTCCTTACGATGAGGCAGTGAAAAACGATAGCAGCGGGGCTCTAAGTTTCCTTTCCTAATACCTATTGAGCTTCATCTCAGCTTGCCTGGCTAACTCGGCGACGTCCAGGCCTGGAAGTCAATCCAACAGCGAGCGCGACCCCTAAAGCGCATAGGCCAGCGATTTTCGATCGTTGCTTCCGCACAATAAGTGATCCTCTATCTAGAGAGTCAACTGACTCCAGAATACGAGTAGCTAGACCCCCTGGGATAGGTAATTCATCGCGTAGAGCTTGGAGTTCTCGCTGTATGCGACGCTCACGAGACATTTCAGCCTGGCATCGCAGACAGCCACGAGCATGCTCTCGAAGTTTTAAAGATCCAATTATCTCTCCTCTGGCCATGGCCCGAATTTGGCGCTGGTGCCGTTCACACCGCATGGCGAGCCTTATACGAAGTTCCAGTTGCAACCATAGGTTCCCTATTTTCGCGACTGGCCTGCACCGAGAGACGCATTCGCTTTCGGCCACGATGGAGGCGTACTTTCACCGCAGTCACTGAAATTCCTAATTGGTTAGCTATTTCTGTCTGGGCGAGATCGAACACGTCTCTCAGTACAACAACAACTCGCAAATTAGTTGGAAGGTCATCTAACGCGTTCCGTATCTCGGAGCTGATCTCTGAGGCATCCAATCGCCGTTCAGGCTGGTACTCGCCGTTTAAGTCAATGACGTCCTGTTGAATCTGGTCACAGCGATAGCGACCCCGACGAGTTAATAAAGTAGTCGCACAATTGACAGTGATTCGATGCATCCAAGTGCTGAATCTCGCTTCGCCACGAAAGTCAATAAGGCCTCGGTATGCCCTTAAGTACGCTTCTTGCACCACATCTAGCGCATCATCGTGATTTTGAGTCAAACGCGCAGCCAACGTGAATATCTCGCTATATGTTGCCTCGACAAGACGCTCAAATGCCTCGTCATCACCCTCTCGGGCAGCTGCGACGTCTGCGCGAATTTGCGGTGTTGGCATATGCCGACGCTACTCGCCATTTGGACGGCTTGTTGGGAAGCCTAAATAGTTATTGATAGGAGGCTGGCGCGCTGCGTATCACCACTTCACGATTCCGCATTTAGCTCTTTAACCCTAAGTTTGTAGCGGGACCGGGGTTCGAACCCGGGACCTCACGATTATGAGCCGTGCGCTCTGACCAACTGAGCTATCCCGCCATGCTCTTTCGAGCGAGCCACGACCGGGATTCGAACCCGGGACCTCCTCCTTACCATGGAGGCGCTCTACCAACTGAGCTATCGCGGCAACCATGAACGGGCGAAACCCGCGCAGACTTGGAAGCTTACGGATCAACACCGATGATCCACAACCCCTTGAACGGTACCGTTGCATATATGAAAGTCCGTTTAGCCAAACTTTCTGATGCTGCAGATATTGCAGAGATCTACAACCATGAAGTTCTTTCTAGCGTGGCGACCTTCGATTTGGTCCCGAAATCCCTCGAAGAACAGCGAGAGTGGCTGCGTGATCGGTCGGGTGCTTTACCCTGCATCGTTGCAACTGACCACGGTGGAGCTCTTGTCGGCTGGGCGTGTCTATCGAAATATAGAGATAGACCCGCCTATGGAACAAGCGTCGAAGACTCGATCTATGTCCACCAAAACCACCAAGGCATGGGTGTCGGAGATTTGTTGCTCGCAGAATTAACGCGGCTTGCAGATGAACATGGATTTCATTCGACTTTCGCGCGAATCGCTGGCGAAAACCCCGCTTCAATTGCTCTTCACGCGAAACATGGTTTCGAGCTGGTGGGGGTCGAAAAAGAAGTGGGGCGCAAGTTTGGCCAATGGCTAGACGTAACTCTGATGCAACGACTCACTCCCAGAGGGTGAAGGTTTTCTCCTCAGAAATGCCAAGGAAATTGTGTGAAGTCTTGTTCACGCTTTTCCAGAAACGCATCTCGCCCTTCTGTCGCCTCATCGGTTCCGTATGCCAATCGGGTCGCTTCGCCCGCGAAAACTTGTTGGCCTATTAAGCCGTCATCAGTCAGGTTGAATGCAAACTTTGCCATACGTTGCGCCGTCGGCGATTTAGAGTTGATTTCTTTGGCCCATTCCAGTGCCACGTTTTCTAATTCGGCGTGTTCGACGACCGCGTTTACATCACCCATAACAAATCGTTCCTCGGCATCATAAGTACGGCCGAGGAAAAAGATTTCACGAGCTTTTTTCTGTCCAACTTGTTTCGCGAGATAAGCCGACCCAAATCCACCATCAAAACTCGCTACATCTGTATCTGTTTGTTTGAAACGAGCGTGCTCTCGACTAGCAAGAGTCAGGTCAGCTGTTACATGGAGGCTGTGGCCGCCACCCGCCGCCCAACCAGGGACAACACACATCACTACCTTCGGCATCATCCTGATCAGGCGTTGGCACTCGAGGATATGGAGTCTTCCTACTTGCGCTGGGTCGATAGTTTCACTCGTCTCTCCCTCGGCGTACTTATATCCATCTTTGCCTCGAATTCGTTGATCCCCTCCGGAGCAAAAAGACCAGCCGCCATCTTTGGTTGACGGGCCATTTCCTGTAAGCAAAACAACGCCTACATCAGTACTCATGCGGGCATGATCGAGAGCGGTGTAAAGCTCATCGACTGTGTTTGGCCTAAAAGCGTTTCGAATGTCAGGACGATCAAACGCAATCCGAACAGTTCCTTGGTCTATTGCTCGGTGATATGTGATGTCTTTGAATTCGAATCTTTCCAGTTCGCGCCACCGCGAAGCGTCAAAGATGTCTGAGACATTCGGCAAGTAAGACATTGGACTCCTGAACATTCAAGGCTTGTAGTCGTAGATTAGAAGGGTACGTCGAGGGGGACATCATGAAGTTTGGTCTTAGATATTGCAATACCGATAAATACGCAGCGGACACAGCGCTTGCCGTTGAGCTTGTACAAGCTGGTGAAGAAGCTGGATTCGAGTCTGCCTGGACTGTCGAACACACTGTTATTCCTTCTGGCTACGAGTCTGTTTACCCTTACAGCGATTCCGGCAAAATTGCTGGGGGCGCTGAGGATCTGATGCTGCCAGATCCACTTATTTGGATGGCACACATGGCGGGGGCCACAAAAAAAATTAAGTTCGGCACCGCTATTTTGATTCTGCCCCAACATTCCCCTGTGGTTTGCGCAGCTCAGGTGGCGACACTGGATTACATGTCTGGCGGAAGGGTGCTTCTGGGCATAGGTGTTGGCTGGCTCAAAGAAGAATTTGATGCAATTGGTGCTCCATTCGAAAGACGGGGACCCAGAACAGACGAATACGTCGCTGCGATGCGGGAACTGTGGGCGAATGACTGCGCCTCCTTCAACGGAGAATTCGTTCAGTTTGCTGACACTTACTGCCTACCGAGACCCATAGCTGGTTCAGTTCCAATAATTGTGGGCGGGGATACCGATTATGCAGCTCGTCGGGCTGGTCGACTTGGTGATGGCTACTTCCCGGCTCGCGACACCCCTCAAGAGCGGATCGATCTTGCGCGCAGAACCGCTGAGGAATGCGGAAGAGATCCTGAGGCTCTAGAAATCACCATGCCCATGCCAGAAGACCCTGAGGACATCCCAAAAATGAAAGCCCGAGGTGTTGATCGGCTAGTGGTGCCGGTAACCGCTATGGCGGGAATGCCCACGCTCATCGATTCACCTGAGGACGCACTCCGCTTTGGCGACATAATCGCGAAATATTCAGATCTCTAGGTCATCTAAGCCCAACCAGCATCAGTGAATCGTGCTAGCGGGTCCTGGTCATACTGATCGACTAACGCGACTTCCCAGTCCAAATAGTTCTGCATTGCTTCTCGCGCCACATGTGCGTCGCCAGGATCGTATGGCAAAACGACTTGTGGGCTGCTGAACTTCAGTTCACGACTCCCAAACTCGAGTGAATTGTCGTCATCCAACTGATCTTCAAGCACATAAGTCTCCCATCCCATCTCGGTCAGCCAAGAAGCCGTCATGGTCGCTCTTGTGGAGTCATTATCAGCGAGGACTATTCGGGAGCCTCTGGTAATTGCGTATTCATCGGTGGCTTGGACAAGCTGGCCTCCTGGAGCATTTCGGAAACCGGGGAGGTGACCAGCGTTGTATTCAGACGGAGTGCGAACGTCAAATTGGTACAGGGTCCGTGAGTCATCAAATTTCCACTGCTCGACAGCGCCTTTGTCGATTCGTTTGACATCAAAACGTCTTGCAACTTGGAGAGCGGCCGCAGAAGCGTTTTGTTGGCCTATGCCGCTTGGGACAGATGCCACATCTTTGCTGCCATGTTCCAGTGCCAAGCCCGCTAGTTCCCATCCCATAGTGCCGTTCTCTAACGCGACCACGGGGTTAGGAATTCCTGCACGAACCAGAGATTCTGCTCCGAGAATACTCCGCGTTCGACCGGCACAATTAACGACAACTGTCACGGTCGGATCTAACAGATCAAATACTCGGTATACGAGCTCACCCCCAGGACAGGAACGTCCAGTGGGAATACTCATCCGGTTGAATTCGCGCTCGGTTCTTGAATCCAAAATGATTAGCGGGCGTTCTTCAGCGATCCATCCATTTAGTTGCTCCGCTTCGACATGCGGGGTTCCATAGTGACGTTCGACTAGTTCCCCGAACAGTTTCGATGGAACATTCACGCCTGAATAAAGTTCGTACCCCGCCCCGATCCAAGATTTAATCCCACCTTCTAAGACCTTTACATTGGTCCAACCATTTTCTTTGAGAACAGTCTGGAGCGAGGCAGCCTCTTCTGGTTCATCTCCAGCAACAACTATTGGAACTGAGTATCGAGGCAGAAGAATTTTGGCTGCTTCCAAGGCATCTTCACAGCGTAGACTCGCTGCCCACAGAAGGTGTCCTTGGCTGTATGTCTCGTGGTCACGGGGGTCTACTATGGCTAACTCTTCAGAGCCCCTAATTGCCTCTACAAGGTCAGTAACCGAAACGCTGTTTATTGTCACGAGCGGGCGTCAATTATTGGATACTGAATTTTCATAGTTCGCCATTCTCCGTCAGATTCACTCCAATAGTTACGTGCCGGGAGATCCAAAAGATCGTGTCCATAACAGTGGAAATTTAGTGAGCCGCCCTCCACATGGATCGAATGAACATCGTCGGGCAGGAATGCAATACCCGTGCCATGTTCCACTACGAACTCGTCTGAGACTTTTGGGCACCCTTGTCCAGCTCGTTGTTCATATCGGCGGTTAGTTTCTTTGCCTTCCAAACCCACAATGCACGCCCAAGTTAAGTGGTCGTGAGGGGGAGCTTGAGTTGTATCAGCGACTGACTGCATATAGAGCGCGAATCGATGGTCGTCGTCTTGAGACAGTAGGTACAGGGTGCTGCCGTCTCTCGAATTATCAGGCGGAAAGTCGCTCCACGGGAACAGTTCTTTTTGTTGAGCTAGTTGTATGAGCCGCTGCCTAATCAACTCAACAGAGTCACGATTAATTCCTGCATGATCGATGTCTCTTATATCTGACATCGCATCTGCAACTGCAACTGCTCTTTCAGAATTCGTCATTAGTTTGTCGATTTCATCGATGGGCTTCTAACGCCCTTTCCATTGGGGAGGGCGTTTCTCAGAAAAAGCGACCGGTCCTTCTATGTAATCCTCGCTCTTACCCATCGCCTTGACAGCGTCATACTTACCTTCGTGGGCAGCCCGCACACCAGCTTGGTCTAATCCCTGCATCGCCGCCTGTTTGGTCGCTCGGATCGACATCGGCGAGCATTCAAGAATCATCTCTGCCCAACGGCGAGCCTCATTAAGCGCTTCGCCCTCAGGCGCTACAGCTGTTACGAAACCTAATTCATAGCCTTCCTGTGCCAAGACGTGACGACCCGTCAACATCATTCCCATGGCGCGTTTGAGACCAATCTGGCGTGGGAGACGATGAACCCCAGCGGCTAACGCAGCTAGACCAACTTTGGGCTCAGGCAACGCCATGCGAGCATTTTCACTAGCGATGATCATGTCGCAAGCTAAGGCAATTTCAAATCCACCGCCCATGGCCACGCCATTAACAGCTGCGATAACGGGTTTATCTAGATCCCAGCGCGAGGTGAGCCCGCCAAATCCGCTTTCGGGCATAGCGGATCGGTCTCCGCCTTCAGCCTGATACCGCAAGTCATTCCCGGCACTGAAAGCGCGGTCACCGGCGCCTGTTACGATCGCTACCCACAAATCTGGATCGTTCTGGAATTCATCAAATAGTTCTGCCATTTCGGCGTTGCCCGGTGGATGCAGCGCGTTCATTCGTTCGGGTCGGTTAATTGTGACGGTGAAAATTCGACCGTCACGTTCTGCGTAACAAGAATCAGCCATCCTCGGAAGTTAGCCCATCATCGCAATATGTCGCCTGTTCTTCACATTTCGCAATCGGTTGCGTCTCGGTAATGAATCAATTATTTATGCGTGTTATTGGATCTTGGGAGGATCTTGATCGCGTGTCGCTCGCGACGAACGGCGAGCTTTTGCTCGCCGTTCGTGGTGGGCCGGGGAGGATTCGAACCTCCGTAGGTGTGAACCGACGGGTTTACAGCCCGTTCCCTTTGGCCGCTCGGGCACCGACCCAACGGCGGTTACGTTATCGGTTTGGGTGCCGTGCCCCAAAGACGAACCCTGGTTTAACCGGTTACGAGGTTGCCGACCACTCTGTATATTTCATTTCATGGGTTCTTTTGACGTCGTTTCTCAAATAGATATGCAGGAAGTTCGAAATGCTGTTGACCAGGCGGCACGTGAGGTTTCCACTCGTTACGATTTCAAAGACAGCGGTTCCCTAATAACTCTGGCCGAGGCTGAGATTTCGTTGTCAAGTAGCAGCGAAGACCGCCTTATTGCCCTTCGGCAGGTACTTGAAGAGAAATTGGTGAGACGAAAAGTCAGTCTAAAAGCGGTTAGTTATGGAGAGGTTGAGGAGGCTTCGGGGGCATCTGTTCGTCAACAAGTGACACTTCAAGCCGGCATTAGCGGAGACAAGGCTAAGGAATTAAATAAATTTATTAAGGGCCTAGGAATTAAAGGTGTTCAATCTCAAACACAGGGTGAACAGGTCCGGGTTATGTCAAAGAAACGTGATGACTTGCAGGCAGTAATTACAAAAATGAAGGAAGCGGATTTCGAATTACCACTGCAATTCGAGAATTTTCGAGACTGATCTAAATTCCCTCGCGCCAACTCCCATCACGAAGTCGCGCGATTCTCTTTTCCATAGGAGGGTGTGTTGTGAAAAGGTTGCGGAAAGCCATTTGTCGGCCGGCCAATGGATTCGCTATATACATTTGAGCTTGATTCGCATTCGCCAAGCTAGGGATCGAGCGACTGGCCACATCTAACTTCTCTAAGGCAGCTGCGAGGGGTTCACCGTCCCCAATCATCCTTGCTGCTGTTCGATCCGCTTGGAATTCCCGGCTTCGGCTAATCGCCATTTGAATACAGGCAGCAGCTATCGGGGCCACAATGATTAGAAGCAGGTCCACCAAGGGGTTGCGGTCCCGATCTCGGTTCCCGCCTCCAAAAATCATGGCGAATTGGGCCATGTTGGCGACAAAACTAATCGCCATCGCTATAGCAGCAGCGACCGATCCGATAAGGATGTCACGATTCTTGATGTGCGCCAGTTCGTGGGCTAACACCCCTCGTATTTGGTCCCACGACAGATGCTGGATGAGTCCTTCCGTAATGCAGACAGCTGCATGACTCGGATTTCGACCGGTAGCGAAGGCGTTGGGCTGCGGATCGGGACTCACGTAGATTCGGGGCATTGGTTGATCAGAGAGTTGGCATAGCTCTCTCATGATCGACCAGTATTCGGGTAGCTGGCCTTCTTCTACCTCAACTGCACGAGCAGACCGGATGGCCAATTTATCGCTCATCCAGTAGCTGCCGCCGACCATCGCTAATGCCAAAAGCAGACCAATTGTTAGTCCACCTGATCCCCAGAAACTGGAAATAAACATGATGAGCGCGCCCATGGCGGCGAGCAACATTGTGGTTTTGAGGGTGTTTTTCATTCGGATTCCCTCCAGAGTTGGTGCTTATATCTAAACGTAGCGTCTTCTAGAGTCAGATTCCCCACACGAAGATCACATTTAATGTGGGTGATATCCGCTGTCTAAAAATATTGTTGGAATGCCTTCGTTCTTATACATCCGAACATTTCGCATATCGTCATCAATAGCCAGCACAGGAACATATCCGCGGTGCCTGAGGTCGTCGGTTTCGTCACGCTTGAAACCCGGCGAGGGTTGAAAATCCCCGAGGGGCCTCATGATGAGGAGGTCGTAGCGGATTTCGTGGCGGCTTAACCAGTCAAGAGTCGCCTTTTGAATCCACGTTGGCCTAGATGTCAAAAGGACAATCGTTAACGTCGAATCCATCAGTTCTAGAAGCGTTTTAGTTTCTTCGAAAACACCGTCTCCGCCGCACTCTGCGAAGAATCCATCCCAGTCACGCCAAGGTGGATCTAAATAGTGCTGGCGATGTTCGGCATCCGCTAAGACGCCGTCAATATCAACAATTGCACAGTCACCTGGTTGATTAGCTTTTTGTCTCCAATGCCAATGTCTAGGGATAGCGATCATAATGACATCAGTAGAGGTCAGTCCTCCTGCGGTGCCTGTTCGGCGCGATCTCGAATTTCGTCGACGACAGTCGCATCGGCGAGGGTGGTGGTGTCTCCGAGTTTTCGACCTTCAGCGACATCTCGCAAGAGCCGTCTCATTATTTTACCCGAACGCGTTTTGGGCAGGTCAGGCACCAGCACTACTGCTTTAGGTCGCGCAATAGCTCCAAGTTTTGTCGAAACGTGTTGCCTTATTTCTTCTCGTAATTCGTCGCTCGGATCATTTCCACCTCTCAAGATGCAATATCCGACTATTGCCTGACCAGTCGTGTCATCGGTAGCCCCGACTACTGCCGCTTCGGCTACAGAAGGATGATCAACTAACGCGGACTCTACTTCGGTCGTCGAAATTCGGTGACCCGATACATTCATCACATCATCGACTCTTCCCAGCAGCCATAGATATCCATCGTCATCAATCTTTGCGCCGTCTCCGGCGAAATATCGACCTGGATATTCAGACCAATAGGTTTCCTTGTAACGCTCGGGGTCACCCCATATGCCTCGGAGCATGGACGGCCAGGGTTCCGTAATCGTCAGGTACCCGCCGCCTTTTTCTACCTTGTTTCCACTGTCATCTACTACTTCGACTACAACACCCGGGATAGCGTGCGTAGCTGAGCCGGGTTTTGTTGTAGTTACGCCTGGCATGGGAGTAATCATGTGGCCACCAGTTTCGGTTTGCCACCAAGTATCAACAATCGGGCAGCGTTCACTGCCGATATGTGTGTGATACCACATCCAAGCTTCTGGGTTTATTGGTTCCCCTACGGTTCCTAAGACTCTCAGACTAGATAAATCGTGCGGCTCGACTTCCTGGGCCCCCCACTTCATAAAGGTCCGGATAGCAGTCGGCGCTGTGTATAGCTGCGTCACTCCGTATCGCTCAGCTATGTCCCATAAACGATCCTTTGGCCAATCGTTTCTGTCACCTTCGCGAAATTCAGGACGCGGGGTGTCAGGAGTACCTTCGTACATCACTGAGGTGGTCCCGTTAGCTAATGGCCCGTAAACGATGTAACTGTGACCTGTGACCCACCCAATGTCGGCGGCACACCAATAAACATCGGAGTCTGCGTGTAGGTCAAAAATATATTTGTGGGTGAATGCGACTTGGGTTAAGTAGCCACCCGTGGTGTGCATAATTCCTTTGGGTTTAGCTGTGGTGCCAGAGGTGTAGAGCAGATATAGCAAATCTTCACTGTCAAGGTGCTCTGCCGGGCAATCAGGTGAAGCTGTGTCCATCAACTCGTGGTACCAGTGATCGACCGAGTCGTTCCACGCTACTTCTTGACCCGTGCGCTGGACCACCACCACGTTTTCAATCGTCGAGGTGGCTTCAACAGAGGCATCTGCTGTGTCCTTGAGTGGGAAGGGGTCTCCGCGCCTATAGCCACCATCAGCAGTTATGAGAACTTTCGCACTTGCATCATCAATTCGATCTGATAGCGAATCAGCTGAAAATCCACCAAAGACAATTGAGTGGGGAGCCCCAATTCGCGCACAAGCCAGCATGGCGACTGGAAGCTCAGGGATCATCGGCATATAAATGCAAACGCGGTCACCTTTTTCGACTCCCATAGATTTTAAGACATTCGCGAATTTTGATACTTCCTCGAGAAGATCACCATAGGTAATGGTCCTAGTGTCTCCCGGTTCGCCTTCCCAATAGAAGGCAACCTTGTCTGCTAGTCCTGCTTCCACATGCCGGTCAAGACAGTTGTATGAAACATTGAGCTTTCCACCAACAAACCATTTAGCAAATGGGAGGTCCCATTCAAGAACTGTGTCAAAGTCCTCAAACCAAGTAACAAGCTCTCGAGCCTGACGAGCCCAAAAGCCCAATCTGTCAGCGTCTGCTTCCTCATACAGACTTCTGTCAGTAACTATGGCTTCGCTCCGAAAAGCGTCTGACGGCACGAAGGTCCGATCCTCTACGTAGTAGTCCTCGATAGTTGGTTCAGACATCTTGATCCCCCTTTATGGAAGGCGCCCTAACTTGGGCTCGACAGCTTGCGAGCCTAGCCCCTAGTTCCTTCGCGTTCGGATGAGATCTGATTAATCACCTATTTGCCACTCAGCGACGAGAAATGCTCCAAGACCTGTTCGACTAGTGAGAGAGGCAGCCTCGTCTAACACTTGTCGTGCCGCCACTGCTGTTGAGTCCGGCGAAGCAGCAGCATCTCGCCACTGCTCGCGCGCCCATTGCGTCATTTCTTCAATACCTCTGGAGGCAAGCCAGTCTGCCTGAAGACTTATACGAGGCGAACCTGGCAACTGGTCAAATGCGACGTCGCAGGTGATATCACGAGTCCCGGGTTCGCTATAGGGTGCTCCAGCCCTGTGGTGCCCTTGATAGGTTCGTAACCATTCCCCTAAAGGTCGATCAAGCAGCTCCTCAGAGTTCTCAACTCCGTAGTCAAACGCCAAGATCCTTCCTCGCTCCAGGAGTTTCATAGCGCGATTTATCCAGACCGCACCCTTCACGTGTAATGGAAGCGTTGTCCCCGGGGACGCTTTAGGTGCAAGAGATGCTGCCATCGTCGCAGCTGAATTTTCTGCAGGATGCCAGGCTTCGTTCTCGTCTTCTACATGGAGTTCGAGCCATCCTTCAGCGGTCTTTCGCATAACTCGCGGTGGAAGGTTATCCAGCAATTCGTTGGCTAGAACTACTCCTACAAAGGGTCCTACTGGAAGGTCTTTCAGTGCAGCTACAGGAATTTCTTCTCGATCTATGAAGCAACTTTCGGTGACTCGCGCAAATGCGCTTTCGCGTTGGTGGTCTGATCGCTCAACCATGACGTAACGCAAAGCGTCTGCGCAGTCTTGAATGGACAAGAAAATGTCTCTACAAAGCGATCCAATCCCCGATCCAGCTTCGATCACCACAAAAGGGTCCGGGCATTCCAATTCATGCCATACCTGATCTAGATACGAGGCCACACAGCCACCAAAAAGCGTGCTCGTTTCGGGGGACGTGATGAAATCGCCGCCTTGAGTTCCTGCTCGCCCATGTTGGGTGTAGAAACCCTGCGGACCGTAGAGGGCTTCTTCCGCATACAAGTCGAAGCGCATCAGGAAGTATGCCCGACAAAACGGGTCAATCTGACTTTCCTATCCACCCAATGCGGACAGCACCGACACCTCGCCAAAGTGACCGACAAGACCGGGCAAAATCCCAAAAGCCATGGTTGCGATTATGGTCATCGCTAGAGCCGCTTTCAAAGAACCAGTCATTACAACCGGTCGTTCATCTCCATCGGGTGCTGGTTGGAACCACATTTGGCCGAGAATACGCGCGTAATAGGCGAATGCGATAACTGTGTTAACAGCCACTACAACTCCCAAACCTGCTGCCCAACCGCCACCTGCATCCAATAAGGCTCTGAAAAGTCCAAATTTGGCGAACCAACCACCTGCCGGCGGTATTCCGGCTAGCGCTGCTAAGAAAATTGTCATCGCAACGGCGAGGCCTGGGGCATATTGGAAAAGACCCCCATAGCTATCAATTTCACCTGAACGCGTCTTTCTAGCTACCGCCAAGACAACAGTAAATGCCCCCAAATTCATGAACGCATAAATCGCCATATAGATCACGACAGCTTCGATCGCTCGTGCCGGCGCATCAGCAGCGACAGCAAATGGCACCAACATAAAGCCGCCCTGGGCAACGCCTGAATAGGCGAGCAAACGAACAATATTCGTCTGGCGAAGAGCGATGAGGTTGCCGATCGTCATCGTCAAAGCAGCGATCAACCAGAAAAAGGGTTGCACGACATCGTCGCGCCCAGCGAAGGCAACAAAAACGAGCTGAATTAAGGCCACCATGCCTGCGGTCTTAGAAGCAACAGCAAGGAAGGCGGTAACGGGCGTGGGAGCTCCTTCATAAGTATCTGGTGCCCATGTGTGGAAGGGCACGGCCGAAACTTTGAAAGCAAAACCAATCAAGATGAAAAGGATCCCGAGAATAGCGACTGGATTTGAATCAAGTGAGCCAAGTTCCTCCGCTATTGCCCCGAAAGCCGTTGAGCCTGCAAGCCCGTATACCAAGGACATCCCATAGAGCATGACGGCAGAGGCGAAAACCCCCATTAAGTAATACTTGAGTCCTGCTTCGTTGGATCTGGCGCCTCCTTTCCTCCAGGCTGCCAGCATGTAGGCCGGGATCGAAAGCAGTTCCAGGGCGACAAAAACGCTAATGAGATCTCGGGAACTACTCATCATCACCATGCCCAACAACGAGGTGAGCATGAGGGTGTAATACTCATTTTCGTAGTAGTCACCGTCTCGGATGTAGTCAACCGACATGAGAATTACTACGTAGCCCGATATTAGGAAAAGGGCCTTTAGGACAAGCGAAAAGTCATCTACGACGTAAGCGCCACCAAACATTGTCCGGTCAGTACCATCAAGCGCCAAGGTTATGACTGGAAGCAAAGTTGCAAGCAGACCTATGCCTGCCAAGGTGGGCATCGCTTGCTTCGAACGATCATCCCAAATGATGTCAACAACAGTTATCAGGGTGCCAAATGCAAGGAGCGTTAGTTCGGGCGCGAGGGCATGCCAATCAAGCGCAGGCCGCGAGAACGCTAGCAGGACTTCCATCGTCAGTTACCGGCCGCAATCGCCTCGACGCTTGCGGTTATCCCACTCACTACGTCGTCAGTGACATTAAAGATTAAGTTCGGCCAGACACCAAATAGCACAATGCCGATTAGGAACGGCATCCAGGCAATCCATTCGTCGCGGTTAACGTCGGCTATTTTGTGCTCTGCGAATTCTTCAGTTGGTTCACCAAAAGCTGTTCGTTGGTATAACCAAAGCAAGTACCCCGCAGCCAATACGGTGCCAATTGCCGCAATCACCATATAGACGCGGAAGACTTCTTCAGACAGACCGGCGCCTGGATTGTATGCAGACAGGATCGCTGGGAATTCCCCCCAAAAACCGGCTAACCCTGGCAACCCCAGAGATGCCATGGATGCAAATCCAAGGATCCAACCCATTCGCGGAGCAGATTTAAGAAGACCTCCAAGGCGAGCGATTTCAAGCGTGTGATAACGCTCTTTGATTGATCCAGCGACAAAGAAAAGCATGCCGGTGATCAGGCCATGAGCAACCATCCCAAAGACAGCTGCGTTAATACCGAAATCAGTGAGGGTAGCTATTCCCAACATGACAAAGCCCATGTGAGCCACTGACGAGAAGGCGATAAGGCGCTTCATATCTTTTTGCGCCAGGCACCCCAATGCCCCGTAGATGATGCCTATTACCGCCAGAAGCCCTATCCAAGGCGCCCAAGCAATAGCTCCTTCGGGTAAAAACGGGATTGCTATTCTGATAAAGCCGTAGGTGCCCAGTTTTAGGAGAACAGCCGCAAGAATCACAGAGCCGACGGTCGGAGCTTGTGTATGTGCATCCGGAAGCCAGGTGTGAAATGGGAACATCGGAACCTTTATGCCAAAGCCCATGAATAATCCTGCGAAAATCCAGACTTGTGTGCTTTTGATGATTCCTACGCCTGCAACATCAGTGAGAATTCTCATATCAAACGTCTGAAGCAACTGTCCCGAAGCATCCTTTGACAGGAAGAACAGGGCTAAAAAGCTAATGATCATCAATGCTGAGCCGAACAAGGTGTACAGGAAGAATTTGAGTGACGCGTATCGCCGATCTTCGCCACCCCAAACACCAATCAGGAAGTACATGGGCAGGAGCACGACTTCAAAGAAGACGAAGAAAAGAATCATGTCTTGAGAAACGAACGAACCGTTCATTCCTGTCGACAAAATAAGCAACAGCACAAAAAAGGCTTTGGGGTTACCGGGATCAGGAATGTGATTCCAGCTGTAGATCAGACATAGCGGAACTACAACAAGCGATAACAACAGCAGGGGTAGTGAAAGCCCATCTAATCCGACGATGTAACGACTGTTTATAACATCAATCCAGCCTTTGTCGACCACGAACTGGAGCTCGCCGGCCGCACCATAGTCAAATTGGATCGCTATGTAAGCCCCCACAACAAGCGCTATCAGCGACGAACCCAAGGCAACTAATTTGAGCTCGGTTTCATAAGCTTTTGGTATCAACATGACGATCAGTGCGCCTACCAAGGGCAGGAACACCGCCAGGCTCAAGACCCAGGTATCAAATCCTGTCACTTCCACTGTGCTGCTCCTATACGACGATCACGAAGACTATGGCCAGAACGGCAGCTGCTCCGAAAAGCAACTGTCCGTAGTTCTGAACTTTTCCGGACTGGATAGAGCGAAGACCCTCGCCAGAGGAATCCGCGCCGCGGGCGGCGGCATTGACGGAACCGTCAATGGCACCTTGATCGATCCACTTGTACACCCATCGGCCGGCATCTCGAGCGGTTTCTCCGGCAGTGTTTACGGTTCGATCTATGACGTTCTGGTTGAACCTATTGGCCCATTTTGCGACTGGTCGTTTGACTGTCTCAACGATTACGTCGTTGTAAAGATGGTCAAGATAATACTTGTTCTCAAGGATTGTGTATCCCCTTCGGGCGTACCGGTTGCGTTCGGTCAGACCGTGTAATCCGATCCGTCGCCAGTAATACAAGTAAGTAATGAGTATTCCAGATAAAGCTAGCGCCAGGCCTACTAGGGCCATCGTTAGGGACGGGTCAGGGTGCGAAAGCCCTAAGCCATTTAAATAAACTGAAGGTTCAGCGTAAGTTTGAATCCGGTGGGCAAGACCTTCGAGTCCTATGGGCTCTAGCACGGGTCCCGGCAAGTTGAACGCTCCGGCAAGCACTGCCATTCCTGCCAGAATCCAAAGCGGAACAGTCATTACTTTCGGGGATTCGTGTGGGTGACCATGGCCACGGAATTCGCCATGGAAGGTGTACCAAATGACACGTGTCATGTATGCGGCCGTCATTAGTGCCACGGCACAGCCGAAGATGAGCATCAGCGGATAGCCATTTTGCTGACCTACAAGTGACCCCAATAAAATTTCATCTTTTGACCAAAACCCAGCGAACGGGAAGATGCCAGCGAGGGCTAGTGAGGAAATCACAAAGGTGCGATAGGTGTGCGGCATGTCCTTTCTCAGCCCACCCATCTTGCGCATATCGAAAGTGTGATGCGCTGCGTGGCTCACTGAACCAGCTCCGAGGAATAAACACGCTTTAAAGAAGGCATGCGTAAATAGATGGAATATGGCAGCGGTCCAAGCCCCAACTCCGAGAGCCATAACCATGTAACCCAACTGAGAAACGGTTGAGTAGGCGAGGACCTTTTTTATGTCCCACTGAGCAAATGCAAGCCCAGCACCGATCAGCGCGGTGAATCCACCTATGAAAGCCATGAGGTTTATCGAGCTGGTACCGATTGAGAACCCTTCGTAAAACACTGGGTACAAGCGGGCAATCATGTAAACCCCAGCAACAACCATGGTCGCAGCGTGAATTAACGCTGACACGGGAGTTGGTCCAGCCATTGCATCTGGCAGCCAGGTATGGAGAGGGAATTGACCGGATTTAGAAGCAACCGCTGCCATTAAACAGCAGGCGGCAACTAGGAGCGCAAGGTGATGAGCACCAGGATTGGTTGAGATCATTGTGTTGATCACATCGATGTCAAAGGTTTTGAAAGTCCCCCAGAGGACAATCATCCCAACCAAGAGACCCACGTCTCCCACACGATTTGTTAAAAATGCCTTCAGGGCTGCATCGGTGTTTGGTTTCTCTTCCCACCAATGACCAATGAGTGCGAAAGAACAGACACCTACTAACTCCCATCCCACAATAAGTTGGATGATGTTCTGAGCCATGACGAAGAACAACATCGCGGCAGTAAAAAGGCTTAAAAAAGCGTAGTAGTGAACGTACCTACGATCGCCTTTCACATATTCAGTGGAATAAATATGCACTAGGAGAGATATTGAGGCGACCACCATCAACAAAAGCACCGTCTGGCCGTCTACGAAGGTTCCTACGGCAAAGTTGACGCCGGCATTTGACCACCAATCCGAGAATGTTGATATGACCGGCCGAATCAACGGACTTGAGTGACCTCCGCCATGGCCATCACCAGCGTGTCCAGACCCTGCGCCATGGTCATCGCCATGGTCATCGCCATGGTCATCGCCATGGTCATCGCCATGGTCATCGCCATGGTCATCGCCATGGTCATCGCCATGGTCATCGCCATGGTCATCGCCAT
>PYIK01350274.1_pt1 | contig 20357 bp, 13 predicted proteins | sample 3578011 | NCBI WGS metagenome assembly PYIK01 (sample SAMN08408022, study PRJNA431606) | Marine metagenome isolate SA_KN192-05_S13_70m, whole genome shotgun... | biome: marine; feature: oceanic pelagic zone; material: water; isolation source: 70 m water sample, 0.2-0.8 um fraction ... | reverse complement strand
TCGAGGGAATAGGAGAGCATCCATCAGTAGGGAAGGTACTTCTTTGGGTTGCGTAATACATGATCGATTCGGATTTCAAAATGTAGATGAGGACCAGTGGATAAGCCAGACGAACCGACGTCGCCTATTCGTTGCCCTTGCCGCACTGTTTCGCCGTACTTGACGCGAATTTTGTTGAGGTGCGCATACAAGGTACTGAAGCCGTCACCATGATTCAGTACTACAACTCGGCCGAAGTCCTTCATGTAGGTAGCTGTTTCAACCACCCCTTGATGAGCGGCCCAAACAGGAGACCCCCGATCCCCATCGAAATCAGTGCCGTAGTGCATTCGCATCGTTCTAAGGATCGGATGCCAACGACGACCCCACCCTGAAGTTATGGGAGCTGAAGAAGGAAGGATGATCGTTTCAGGGGTAATGCTCTCGGGATCCCACTCAATTTCTCTTGCAGTGACCGCCACCAGTTCAGCTCGTAACCCGCGAATCGCTGCTTCTAAGTTGGTTTCAGATTCTTCGATGTTTTCGAGTTGGGCACCCAACGCCACTATTTCGTCACGCAATGTTTCGCGGAGTTCTGCTTGACTGTTTTGGCTGCGCTCAAGCTCCTCCAAAAGTAGAACTAGCACTGAGGGTCCCGGCAATTCTGGTTCGGCTGGTTTCCAAGATTCAGAACCTTGAGAGACTGTAGTTGCCCGAATTTCTTCGGCTTTATTAAGGTCGCCGTTCGTTGCAGCGCCGAGCAAAACAGGGTGGTACAGAATGCCAGAGCTTACAGATGGTTCTGGTTGTTCTCGAGTTGCGTATGTGCGGACGACTTTCTCGAACGCCTTGTCCAATACGGTCCCTGATTGCTGTCGATCAAGCAGCATTTGGGTTTCGATGATGCCAAAGGTTTCGAAGATCCGGTTGGCTTCATCGCGTACGGCATCCATCTGGGATTGTTGGTCTTTTACCTTGGTGTCAATTTCGATCAAATGTTCTAAGAGGTAGAAATCATCGACTTTTAGGTTGTCGAGCTCTTGTTCGAGGAGCGCTTCGATATCGATGTCTGCGATGAGCGGAACGTCATCTTGAGCAGCGACTGGTGGCGCGCTCACTGTCGTAATGACAGCCGCGATGCACACAAAGATAGAGAAGGGTCGTTTCAAGGGTCTGAGAACCTTTTGCAGTCCAGCGATCTGGTGAATCAACCAAAAGGGTACTGGTTGGTAGCGAAGTATGTAGATCGCCTATCCGAGGCGGGGACCGGCAGCTTTTTCTGTCACTTCAGAGCAAATTCTTTCCAGAAAGTCGCTGATCGGTATATCTCGTTCAACTTCGCCGCCTCGCGGGTTCACGCCTGCAGTGTCGTTTTCGACATCTGAATCACCAACCACCAAGACGTACGGCAATTTTTGGAGTTTGGCCTTGCGGATACGTGCCCCCAATGGTTCATCAGCTTCAACCATTTCCGCTCTGAGCCCTTCGGCTTGGAGTCGTGTGACGAGCTCTGCGGCGAAAGAATCGTGGTCCGCTCGGACACCTAGCACTTGAACCTGCACTGGCGATAACCATGTTGGGAACGCTCCTCCATAGTGTTCGATCAGAACACCAAAGAAACGTTCAATTGAACCGAACAGAGCTCGATGGAGCATGATCGGTTGGTGACGCTCACCATCGGCGCCCACGTACTGAAGATCGAAACGTTCGGGGAGATTGAAGTCGCACTGGATCGTGGAGAGTTGCCACGATCTCCCAATAGCGTCCCTCACATCGATATCAATTTTCGGTCCATAAAACGCGGCGTCACCTTCCTTCACGGCGTACTCCAGTCCGTGACGATCAAGAGCCTCTTTCAGTGCCGCAGTCGCCTGGTCCCAAATATCGTCAGCCCCGACGTACTTCTCAGGATCCTTTGTCGACAAATTGAACGTAAATTCATCGAACCCGAATGCCCTCAACACTGAGAGCACAAAATCGAGGAGCGACGCGATTTCGTCAGCTAACTGCTCAGGAGCCACATAGAGGTGGCTGTCGTCTTGAGTGAATCCCCGGATTCGCATTAATCCGTGAAGAGTGCCTGACCGTTCGTAGCGGTAGACAGTCCCGAGTTCGAATAAACGCAAAGGCAGTTCTTTGTAGCTGCGTTGCCCATGACCAAAAATGAGGCAATGCATAGGACAGTTCATCGGCTTCGGGTAGTAGGTGCCGTTGTCCATTTCCATCGGCGGGTACATCCCGTCGGCATAGAAATCAAGATGCCCCGAAGTTTGGAACAGACGTTCATTCGCAAGATGAGGGGTGTAAACGAACTCATAGCCGCCCTCTTCGTGGCGCTGGCGGCTGTAGTCCTCCATAAGTTTGCGAATAATTGCGCCTTTGGGATGCCAGACCGCTAAACCGCCGCCGAGTTCTGATGGGAAACTCAACAGATCTAGATCCGCTGCCAGTTTGCGGTGGTCTCTCTTCGCTGCTTCTTCAAGGCGCACCAAATGTGTCTTGAGATCTTTCTTAGACGCCCACGCGGTCCCGTAAATGCGTTGAAGCATTTGCCGGTTCTCGTCGCCACGCCAATATGCCCCCGCGACTCGCATCAGCTCAAAATGACCCAAATATCCGGTATGGGGGACATGAGGACCTCGACATAAGTCGACGAACTCATCTGTGTTTCTGTAGGTGGTGATGACCCCATCATTAGGACCCGATGTCGGGTCATCTGCTTCGCCGTCAAGAATTTCCAGTTTGTAGGGGTGATCCGCGAATAATTGGTTCGCTTCTTCACGGTCGACTTCGGTGCGAATGAAGGGCTGTTTCCGACCGACGATCTCTTTCATTTTGGAGGAGATCTTTTCGAGGTCTTCGTCGCTGAACGTTTGCCCGTCAGGTAAATCGAAATCGTAATAAAAGCCGTCTTCGATTGGAGGTCCGATACTAAAGGTTGCCCCTGGATATAGATCTAGTACTGCTTGAGCTAGTACGTGGGCAGTCGAATGACGTAATACCTCTAAACCGTCGTCTGAAGCGGGGAAGACCAGAGTTACGTTGGAACCATTCGGGAGTGGCTGATTGAGGTCTAGTTGTGTTCCGTCGGCGACAGCGATGAGCGCATCTTTTGCAGCTCGGCCACCCAATTTTTCTGCCAGGTCGGCGCCGGTTGCGTCTGGACCTAGGGCCTGTTCAGTGCCGTCTGGTAGAACGATCGTTACATCGGAACTCATAGTTATAAATCGTACGGGGTTCTAAGCGTTGACCTTGATGTATTAACCGACAGTGCCGCCTGAATTTCCGAATCCGAAAACAATGTTCAGCGTCAAAATCAGTAGCCCAATACCAACAAGGACCCAAATCTGATCTGATTTTTGGAAGGAGCGAAATTTCTCCATCGGCTTCCACTGCGCGCTGGGGTCCTTAAGAACCTTCTCATTTACTTTGCGCGTATCACCGTCGGACATTGTTACCTCCGTAGGACGAACACACAGCATGGCACTCGTAGGGGTCAACTACCAACATGATCGTGCTGAAAGTTTGGTTCCGGAAGCTATCTGTGGTTAGGCCAAAACGGCTTCAGGTCCGAGAAGGACCCGTAACTCTCCGGCTAATCCGTTGTTTGGGTCAACTCGAAAATTGTCGGGCAGCTGAACTATTTGCTTGCCGACGTGCAAGAAGACAGCGGTGTCGCCTGAGTGTCGTGAAAGTAAGTCCTTTAGTTCTTCAACGAGTTTGTCGCTGATTTGGTGAGAAGGCACGGTAAGGCGTAGTTCCGATGGACCACTTTTTGGTTCGAAATAATTGAGTCGGTTTGCGATGAATTTTGGTTCGTCATCTCGGGTATCGACCCTTCCACCCACTAACAACACTGCGTCGTCGTCGAGCTGGTGGCCATGCTCCGCCATAGTTCGCGGGAAAACAGTGACTTCGATAGAAGTTTGAAGATCCTCTAGGTCAAACACTGCCATTGCATCGCCGCCTCGAGTGAACTTCCGTTGCAAATTCGAGACCACCCCACCGAGCGTGATGAACGGGTCGCGACCATCTTCATATGGAGGTTGGTTCGCGGCATCAGCTATAGCGCAGTCGGTAGCTCGTCTCAATGAAGCATCAACGCCATAGAGCGGATGACTTGAGACATAAAGGCCGAGCATCTCTTTTTCCCAAGCGAGTTTTGTTTTTTCATCGACTTCGCCTTCAGGTACTTCGACCCGTTCATCAAAGCCACCGGAACTCTCGGCTAGATCTCCGAACAGGGTCTGGATACCCATGTCTGCTTCACGGCGACGGTTGACAACTTGGTCGACGATCTGTTCGGCGACCGACAAAAGCCCTTGACGTGAATGGCCGCACGACTCAAACGCGCCAGCTTTGATGAGAGCTTCAAGAGAGCGTTTATTTAAGACCGACGTAGGTACACGTTCACAAAAATCGTAGAAGTCTTCGTAAGGCCCGTTGGTTGCTCGTTCTTCAACTATTGGGCTGACAACGCCTTCGCCGACGTTTCGTACCGCCGACAGTCCGAAAGGAATTCGATCATCTTTGGAGGAGAAGTCCACTTCGCTGCGGTTGACGTCAGGGACTTCCACCACAATCCCTGCTTGTCGACAGTCATTTAGGTAAATCCCGGCTTTATCGAGGTTGTGTTTTACGCCGGTGAGAACTGCTGCCATGAATTCGACCCGATGGTTCGCTTTCAAAAACGCGGTCTGGTAGGAAATTAACCCGTACCCGAAAGCGTGGCTTTTGTTGAATGCGTAGTCAGCAAATGGTTCGATGATGTCGAATAATCGAGTGCCGAGTTGTTCGTCGTAGCCTGCTGCTGCAGTGCCTTCGACAAATTTGACTCGTTGTTCAGCAATCAGTTTGCGATCTTTTTTGCCACACGCTTTTCGTAGGTCATCAGCTTCGGCCAAGGTATACCCCGCAATGCGTTGAGCAACCCGCATCACTGACTCCTGGTAGATCATCAAACCGTAGGTTTCGTCGAGTATTTCGCCGAGGTCCTCGTGGGGTAAATCGAGAGGTTTTCGTCCGTTTTTTCGGTCGGCGTAATCGTTGTGCATGTTGGCGGCCATTGGCCCGGGTCGATATAAAGCAACGAGGGCGGCGACATCATCGAATCCGGTTGGGGTGAGGCTGCGCATTAAACTTCGCATCGGCGCTGACTCAAGTTGGAAGACTCCTAGGGAATCGCCGGCTTGAAGAAGCTCGAAGGCCTTTGGGTCGTCGAGAGGGATGTCTTCAATATCGAGTTTGTTGCCTGTTGTGTTTTCGATGAGACGGAGGGCTTCGTCGATGATCGACAAGGTGCGCAACCCCAAGAAGTCCATCTTGAGGAGGCCAAGCTCTTCCACACCGTTCATCTCGAATTGTGTGACGACAGGAGCGTCTTCGGGGTCTACTCCGGCCTCTGGTTTGCGTTGAATCGGTAAGTATTCGGTAAGCGGTTCACGGGTGATGACAACCGCGGCGGCGTGAATGGAATCTTGACGTCGGAGTCCTTCGAGCCCTTTGGCGACATCGACGACTCTTTTAACGTCAGGGTCAGAGTCATACATTTGTCGTAGCTCAGCTGCTGCTTTGTATCCGTCAACGTATTGATCTTGCTGATCGAAACACGCCCATAACGGGGTGTCGCGGCCCATCACCAGTGGAGGCATAGCTTTAGCGACCTTGTCGCCGACGGCGTATGGGTATCCCAGAACCCTGGCCGCGTCTCGGACTGCGGCCCGGGCTTTAATTGTTGAAAAGGTGATGATTTGTGCCACATGTTCGCGGCCGTACGTTTCGGCGGTGTAGCGAATCATTTCGTCCCGGTAACGATCATCGAAGTCCATATCGATGTCGGGCATGGATTTTCGTCCCGGATTCAAGAATCGTTCAAAGAGCAGGTCGTACTTGATTGGATCAAGGTCAGTGATTTGCAGGCAATAGGCAACCGCACAACCCGCTGCAGATCCACGACCAGGTCCAACCCGTATTCCGTTGTCTCGAGCGTGTCTGATGAGATCCCAAGTAATCAGGAAGTAAGCCGAGAAATCCATGTCGGCGATGACCCGAAGTTCGTATCCCAAACGGTCAACGATTTCGTCTGACAGCCGATTCCCCCACCGCTTTTTTGCGCCCTCAAACGCAAGATGTCGCAGAAAATCGTCATCTGTGTCGAATTCTTTTGGAAGTGGAAAGTCTGGTAGGTAGACATTCCCGAACTCAATATTGACGTCGGCGCGTTCGGCAATCCAAAGAGTGTTGTCGCAACTTTCAGGTAGCTCATCGAACAGGTCCCGCATTTCGCGAGCGCTTTTCAGATAATGCTGGTCGCCGTGAAATTTGAACCGGTCGGGGTCACTCATTTGTGAACCGGTCTGAACGCATAACAGCGCGTCATGTGAAATGGCGTCGTGTTGGTGGGTGTAATGAGCGTCGTTTGTCGCGAGTAGCGGGGCTTTCAGCGTGCGTGCTATTTCAAGAAGTTGCGGGTTGCATCGCTTTTGCTCAGGTATTTCATGATCTTGAAGTTCAACAAAGAGGTTGTCTCGGCCGAAGATATCTTGAAGGCGAGCGGCACGGTCGAGCGCACCCTGGTAGTCGCCTTTCAAGAGGGACTGTTGGACGACGCTGCCTAGACACCCCGTTGTAGCTATAAGGCCGCTGCTGTGCTGCTCAAACAACTCCCAGTCCATGCGCGGCTTGTAGTAGTACCCCTCCAAGAACGCGCGGCTAGCGAGCTTCAGCAGATTGCGATACCCGGTGTTGTTTTCTGCGAGCAACGTCAGGTGGTAGTAAAGCTTTGTTCCCTCATTAGTGTCACCCCCTGAGTCATCTAATTTTCTGCCTCGGCGTGCTGGCCGTTCGTCTCTGCTTTCCAAAGCCATATAGGCCTCGGTGCCGATGACGGGTTTGATGCCGTGTTGATTGCACCCTTTGTAGAAGTCAAGGACACCGTACATGTTGCCGTGATCGGTGATCCCTAACGCTGGTTGTCCATCATTTACTGCTGCGGCTACGGCATCTGGTATTCGTGCAGCTCCATCAAGCATGGAAAACTCGGTGTGAGTGTGGAGATGGACGAACGAGCGGGTCATGTTGGGTGGTTCAGTTGAATTCGTAGGTGGTTCTGCTGGCACCTCATGGCACCATGGAAGGAATCTAGTCCGACGGAGTCCGAAAAAATCGCATGACTGAGACCAACCCTTCAGAGCAGCTCAACGCTGTTTTAACTGAGGAAGACCCAACTGAGGGTCTGTGGCAGCTTGTTGACTCTGGTTGGGCTGATGAACACTTACCTGAGTTGCCTGCGCTTCGTTTAGAACAAGATCCCATTCATCGTCATAAAGACGTCCTGACCCACACCATTGTGGTTACAAGCCAGAGCCCGTCGAGGCTTCGAGTTCGTTTGGCTGCTTTGTTCCATGACGTGGGCAAGCCTCGAACTCGATCATATGAGCATGGGGGTGTCACGTTTCGACATCATGAAGCCGTTGGTGCTCGAATGACTCGAAAACGAATGCCGAAATTGGGATATCAGAAAGATATGACTTCTGATGTAGCTCAGCTGGTGTTCTTATCGGGACGTTTCAAGGGTTATACCGACGGTTGGAGTGATAGCGCTGTGCGCCGATACGCCCGCGACGGAGGTTCCCTTTTGGGTGATCTCAACGATCTTGTGAGGAGCGATTGCACTTCGCGCAACCCTCGCCGTGTCGCGGCATTGCACGAGGCGTTGGATGATCTTGAACGACGAATAGCAGAACTGGCCCGAGAAGAAGCGATTAAAGCCGAACGCCCTGAAGTTGATGGTGACCGCGTGATAGCTCATTTGGGCATCGAGCCCGGACCAGTTGTGGGTCAAGCCTTAAAATTTTTGCTTGAGTTAAAACGGTCAGAGGGTGATCTGGGAGAAACGGCGGTCTTGGATCGGCTGGACGCGTGGTGGCTGGACCAACAGAAATAGGTTGATATCAGGTTTGGCCAGCCAGTTTTCGGTTCTTCACCTTTGCTTTGACGTAGTCGCGGTTCATGAACGCAATGAAATCGAGACTGATTTCTTTGGGGCATGCCTCATGACATTCACCATGGTTGGTGCAAGACCCAAAAAAGCTTTCCATTGTGTCGACCATCGTTTCGGTTCGTTCGAACCGTTGCGACTGCCCTTGGGGGATCAGATTTAGATGTGCGAGTTTGGCTGAGGTAAATAATTGAGCTGCTGAATTTGGGCAGGCTGCGACACAAGCTCCACATCCAATGCATGCGGCGGCGTCAAAAGAAGTGTCGGCGGCTTCTTTGGGGACCGGGGTCAGGTTGGCGTCTGAAGCTGCTCCAGTATTTACTGAGATATATCCGCCCGCTTCGATGATTCTGTCAAATGAGCTGCGATCTACGACTAGGTCTCTAACAACAGGGAATGCTCTAGCTCTAAATGGTTCAACGACGATGGTGTCACCGTCGTTGAATTTTCGCATATGAAGTTGGCAGGTCGTCGTCGCCTTTTCGTGCCCATGGGCTTGACCGTTAATCATCAGGCTGCACGTCCCGCAGATACCTTCGCGACAGTCGTGATCAAATTCAATTGGAACTTGTTCGTCTTCGATGAGTTGTTCGTTGATGATGTCCAACATTTCAAGGAAAGACATGTCTTCGCTGATGCCGTTGGCGGCGTAGGTTTCGAAGTGGCCAGGGTCGCTTGAGCCGTCTTGTCTCCAGACTTGAAGTGTCAGGTTTAGTTCCTGGGTCACTTGTAGCTCCTCTGAGTCAACGCGACATTTTCGAAAGTTAGTTCTTCTTTGTGGCGGGTTTGAACTGAATCGGTGCCGTTCCATTCCCATGCAGCCACATGAGCGAAATTCTCGTCGTCTCGTTGAGCTTCACCTTCTTCGGTTTGATGTTCTGCTCGGAAATGCCCTCCGCAGCTTTCTTCACGGTCCAAAGCGTCGCGGGCCATGAGTTTCGCCAATTCAAAGAAGTCAGCTACCCGCCCAGCCTTTTCGAGGCCTGAGTTCAGTGTCGCTGCGGAACCTGGGAGGCGAAGGTCTTTCCAAAACTCTTCTTCCAATGCAGGGATTTCTGAGAGAGCTTTCTCGAGTCCTTCTTTTGTTCGTTCCATTCCAATGTAGTCCCACACGATTTTGCCAAGCTCCCGATGGAACCAGTCAACTGAACGAGTCCCGCCTATCGACATGAAGCGGTTGATTTGGTCGTGTGCAGCTGCCTCTGCTTCTGCGAACACTGGATCATCGGTTGAGACGGTGGGCTCACCTAGCCGTCCAGCTAGATCGTCACCGATTGTGTAAGGCAGAACAAAGTACCCATCTGCGAGACCTTGCATGAGGGCTGACGCGCCCAACCGGTTGGCGCCGTGATCGGAGAAGTTTGCTTCTCCTATTGAATAACAGCCTGGAATTGTCGTCATCAGGTTGTAGTCAACCCACACTCCACCCATTGTGTAGTGAATTGCCGGATATATGCGCATCGGAGTCTGGTAAGGGTTCTCACCTGTGATGTTTTCGTACATGTCGAACAGGTTTCCGTACTTGGATCGGACTGCCTCTTCGCCGTCGCGTTCGATAGCTGCACCGAAGTCGAGATATACGCCGTTCTTTAACGTTCCGACACCCTTGCCTTGATCGACGACCGTTTTAGCGTTTCTAGACGCAACGTCTCGAGGAACCAGGTTGCCGAAAGCCGGATATTTCCGTTCAAGGTAGTAGTCGCGTTCGCTGTCAGGAATTTCGCTAGGTGAGCGAGTGTCGTCGAACGCGTCGGGTACCCAGATACGTCCGTCATTTCGTAGCGACTCTGACATCAATGTCAATTTGGATTGAAACTCATCGCTTGCGGGTATGCATGTTGGGTGGATTTGGGTGTAGCAAGGGTTAGCGAAGAACGCTCCCTTGCGGTGAGCGCGCCAGGCTGCTGTGACGTTGCATGCCATAGCGTTGGTCGAAAGGTAGTAGACGTTTCCATAGCCACCGGTTGCTAGTACGACGGCATGCCCGGAATGGCTAGCGACTTCTCCGCTAACGAGATCGCGGGTGACGATGCCGCAGGCTCGTCCGTCTTTGAGTACTACGTCGAGTAATTCGGTTCTGGTGTGTAACTCCACGCCTCCGGCCGCGACTTGTTTTGCTAGGGCTTGGTAAGCACCTAACAAAAGTTGTTGTCCCGTTTGGCCTCGCGCATAGAAGGTTCTGCTGACTTGGGCTCCGCCGAATGATCGGTTATCTAAGAGGCCACCGTATTCACGGGCAAATGGGACACCTTGAGCGGCTGCTTGGTCGATGATGTTGACAGAGACTTCTGCTAGCCGATGAACGTTTGCTTCGCGACTGCGGTAATCGCCTCCTTTGACCGTGTCGTAGAACAGCCGGTGGACCGAATCACCGTCATTCGTGTAATTCTTAGCTCCGTTGATACCGCCCTGAGCTGCGATTGAATGGGCACGGCGCGGCGAATCATGGAATGTGAATGCCTTTACCTTGTAGCCAAGCTCGCTGAGAGACGCAGCAGCCGATGCGCCCGCTAGCCCGGTACCTACGACGATGATTTCGAAACGCCGTTTGTTATTGGGGTTGACGAGCTTCGTGGAGAACTTATGGTTCTCCCATTTTTCTGCGACTGGACCGCTCGGGATCTTTGAATCGAGAACTGTCATTAGTGCTTCTCCGCCTCGTGTTCTAAACAGGCCACGTCACCGACCTCACATTTTCGGTTGTCGTCATCTATAAGGCCAGCCGTGACTAGGACTGGGAAACTGAGATTTCCGACGAGAATGATTCCAGCAACACCTTTCGCCAAGCTACGGCGAAGCTCGTTGTATTTGGGATTGTTGATACCCAAACTTTGGAAAAGACTCCATGTGCCATGGAAGATGTGGATCGCTAATGCCACGTTTGCAACTACATAAATGATTGCGACAGGCAAACTCGAAAGACTGGCAACAATGTTGTGGTACGGATCGCCGAGAACATAGTCATCACCTAACCACCAACCCCAAGTTAGATCGGCTAGGTGAAATAAGAGATAGAGAAGAACGATGGGGCCTGTCCATCGCATCGTCCTGCTTGCGTAGTTAGCAGCCACGTAGTCTCTTTTGCTGCCATATTTTTTTTCACCACTAACAAAGTCGGCTTTATCGCTTGCCTTTCGGCTTCGTTCCTTTAACGAATAGGCCGAATGTATGTGCAAGAGGAACATCCCAGCCAACCCAATTCGTAATAGCCAGAGAAGAAATGTTCTTGGAAATAAGCCTCCGCCGAGCCCTCGAAGGGTTTCCGCGTATTCGTGGAGCTGGACAGGTCCTTCATAAATATGGAAGTTGCCGATCATGTGTACGATCACAAATCCAAGTAGCCCGATACCAGTCAAAGCCATGACCCATTTACGGCCAATGGACGATTGGTAGATGTTCAAAGGAAATGGCAATTGCCATTTCCGCCGAAAGATCGGAGTCGAACCTTGGGGGTTCGTAGCTGTGGCCGCCATGGCCAACCTCCTATAAGGACAAACGTGCTCCAGAAACCGTATCGGCATTGGAGCCTGAATGCAGAACTCGTTAGCAAACCTTTACTTGATAGGTGTTGACCGCGTGTACTTCCGGCCCGCGTAGCTCAAGTGCTAGGGAGGCTATTCCAGGATCCTTTGTTACCAAAAAAGTTTCGGCAATCTTTGTCACACTGTCCGGTTCAAAGGCACCGGTAAAGCTCCAACTCTGTGCATCTAGGCCTGGAGCGTGCCATTCAACGAAGAGGGTTGCCTGCTCGATACTGGTCCGGAGGTCGGACACGACGTGTATTGCGCACTGGTTCGTGCCGATGGGAATGTCATCTTTATGCAGATCGGCAACCACGATGACCGGCCGGTTAGCTGCGCTCAGCGCGTCCCAAGCTATTTTGGGTTTACGACGGTGATCCAATATGGCGCAACTTACATACGGGAGAGCGTCAGCGAAAAGAAACTGACAAAAACCTCCCGTTGGTTTGTATTTCAGTGTCCGGAGTATCTCAATGGTGTGCCGGACTAGCTGCGCTTGACGGGTCTGAGTGCTGTCCACCCAGTCCTCCCAAACAGCCGAGCTGTCCAAAGGCGCGTATTTGTTGATGAGTTCAAGTTCTGCACCGAACTGTTCGGATAGGACACGAGTATCTATCCGGGGAAAGTTTGTTGCGCCGCAACCGGCTGCTATTTGATCGTCGTGGGGCACCGACTGCGCTCCGAACTCAGAAACAAATCGCAAGAGTCTCGGCACCCGTGAACCTAGAACTGCTAGATCCGAAATTTTTCCATGTCGCCATCCGAACCAAAGATGAGAATCAGTTCCGTCAAGTTGAGGTAAATGCGGAGCTACGCCCGAATGAGCGATGGCAGGTCTGGTGGGGTCAGCTTTGTCGAAAGAACGCTTCACTGACCGGTCAAGAATGGATCGGTTCCATGACGGGATTTGGTGGGTGAGAGATGTCAGAGGTCCATAGGTGGAACTGCTATCCAAGTTTCGTTGGTTTCTTGCGGAACGATCGAAGTGGTACGGCTCGTTATGGCTGTTCCAAAGAACTATTGAAGGGTGGTGTCCGTACTGGTGAACGAGTGCTGTCGCTTGCCGTGTCGCTTGAGTTCTTATACCCCGCGAGTAACCCCATTGAAGAGGGAAATCTTGGAAGATGAGAATCCCAAGTTTGTCGGCCTCTGCATAAAGATCGGGATGAGCGACGTGTCCATGAACTCGCACAAGATCGAGTCCAGCGTTCTTGGCGAGGATGAGGTCGCGTCGGTAATCGTCTGGAGATATTGAAGATAAGTCTGCATCGCTTGGACCAAAGTTGGTTCCTTTGAGAAAAATCTGTTCACCATTGACTGAGGCAATCCAGTTTTTGAGTTCAAAGCTCCGAAGGCCAGTGCGCCGACTTTTAGTGTCACTGGACCTTTCGTCGATCTTGACTGTTACCTCTACTTCGTAAAGTGGTTGGGCGCCCAAAGAGAATGGCCACCATAAATCTGGTTTTTCTACCGCTACGTGCCATTCGATCTCGTTGCGTCCGCGAGCCAACACCATCTCTTGGCTGTGCTCAATGGAATGGGTGCTGCTTACGGTCGTAAGAATTTCAACAGTCGCGGTAGTGGCACTATCTAACACCCCGCCCACCCGAATGATTGCTCGATCGTCATCTGCCTCCAGAACGAGCACTCTGAGGTTATCGATTCGTATGGGGCCGGTCTCTTCGATCCTGATATCTCGCCATAAACCACCAGGATTTAAGTTGTGATTAAGACTGTCTGAATGTTGCAAAACACCTGTGATGTTTCGCTTATTGGTCCGATCCGAAGGTGTTTCACAGTTGGCTTCGATAGCCAATAGATGTTGACCAGGACCCTGTGTGGCTTGAGTTATCTCGAAATTGTGTTCGACGAAGTAGCCCTCGGTATCTCCTAAGTACGCACCGTCGAACCAGACATCACCCTGATAGCAGAGACCATCGATCATGAGCCAGCGCCTGTTGCCCTCAGAGAGTTGGTCTAGTTCAAAATGGCGGCGATACAAGACAGCGTCAGTGGCGCCTAGCTGGTCGCATGACCGCCATAAACCTGGGACTTTGATGTCCAACCAGTCTTTATCGTCGAATTCAGGATCGGCTATGAGTCGTCGCGCGTCTTCATCTGCTCTCAGCACTTTCCAGGTGCCTGATAGAGAGATTTCTCTTCCTGTGTTTAGAAACTCATTCACGATCTTGCCGACCGTAGCGGTCTGAGCGACCCAAAGGGCGCGTCGGCGGTTAGGGTGCGGCCATGACTCAGCCAAGGAACCTCGGGGAATTGAAGAAGTCGGGATGGGTGTCTCGACCAGTAAAAGAAGAAATGCGACAAAATGCTGTCGCCCTCATATCTGCAGGCGAACCGCTATTCGACGGTGTTGTTGGGTACGAAAATACGGTCCTCCCGCAACTTGAGAATGCTGTTCTTGCCGGACATGACGTGATCTTCTTGGGAGAACGAGGCCAAGCGAAAACTCGAATGATTAGATCCTTGGTGAATTTGCTTGATGAATGGATGCCATACATCGAAGGTTCAGAAATTTATGATGACCCGTATAACCCGGTCTCAAAGCACGCGAAAGATTTGGTCAATAAACGCGGTGACAAAACTCCAATCGTGTGGGCCCATCGGGATGTTCGCTATGGAGAAAAGTTAGCTACTCCCGACACCTCTATTGCTGACCTCATTGGTGAAGTGGATCCAATAAAGGTCGCTGAAGGTAGATATCTTTCCGATGAGCTGACGCTCCATTACGGGATGGTCCCTAGAACCAACCGAGGAATTTTTGCGATCAACGAACTCCCAGATTTAGCGGAACGGATACAGGTGGGCTTGCTAAATGTCCTTGAGGAGCGAGATGTCCAAATTCGCGGATACAAGGTTCAGCTGCCGCTTGATGTGTTGCTCGTTGCTTCAGCTAACCCGGAGGATTACACCAACAGAGGCCGAATGATTACTCCACTCAAGGACCGGTTCGGAGCGCAGATTCGCACCCATTACCCATTGGAAATTGATACTGAAATTGACATTGCCGAACAGGAAGCAGTGCCGCTCGACGCTCCAGGGCTTTCTATCGTTGTCCCCGAATTTATGGCTGAAGTAATTGCCACCTTCAGCCATATCTGCCGATCGAGCCCACAAGTCAATCAACGATCCGGAGTTTCGGTGAGGATGACGGTTACTAATTACGAAACTCTTGCCGCGAACGCGACTCGTCGCGCATTGCAAGCCGGCGAAAATCGGGTTGTCCCGAGAGTCAGCGATCTCGACGCTTTGATGGCTTCGTCCAGTGGAAAAATCGAAATCGAATCCATCGAAGAGGGTCGCGAAGGTCAAATCGTCAAGCAAATGCTCGATGCAGCTGTGCTTGAGGTCTTCAAAGGACGATTTTCACCAGAAGATCTTGTTGGCGTAGTCGACAGCTTTGATGGTGGCACCGTGGCTCATACGGGTGACGACTTGGGGTCAGCGGAATATGCGGACATGCTCGCTGGCCACCCTGCTCTGGCCGCCGCAGCAGCAGAACTCACCGATTCATCTGAACCGGCTGAATTGGCTAGTGCAGTGGAACTCATCCTCGAAGGACTGCACTTATCGAAACGCCTGAACAAGGAAGCAATTGGGGTTCGGGCGACCTACAGAGGCCGAGGCTGAAGACCAAATCGAAGTAGGACGACGTTTCATGGTGATCCGGAAAAGAAACAAAAAGCGGGAAGGTTCACGCTTCCGCTATTCAGCGTGGGACGGAACCCAAGTCGGCTTTGAATACGACGCCCAAGATCTATTCAAAGAACTAACCGACGATTTGCTGTACCACGGTGATCTCAATGCTGCGATGCGACGCCTCATGCAACAAGGCTTCGAAGACCGAGATGGCAACCGTATGCAAGGCCTGCGCGACATGCTTGACCAACTTCGAGAACGCCGAGAGGAGATGTTGGATCAATTCGATCTTGGCGGGATCTATGACGAGATCAATGAAACCTTGGACGACGTCGTATCCGAAGAGCGCGACGCAATCGAAGACCATGTCGATAATGCCTCTGATTCGGGAGATCAACGAGCAAGTGAAATAGCTGAAGCTTCTTCAGTTGACAAGAACCTTCAACTAGACATGCTGCCTCCAGATTTGGCTGGCAAAGTCCGAGGATTACAAAGCTACGAATTTGTTTCATCCGAGGCTCGAGAACAGTTCGAAGAACTCATTGACCGCCTCAAGAAGGAAATCGCTCAAAGCCAATTTGACCAAATGGCAGGAGCGATGGGCGAGATGCAGCCAGAAGATCTTTCACCGATGAAAGACATGATGTCTGAGCTCAACCAAATGATTGAGCAACGAAACAACGGTGAGGAACCGGACTTCGAAGGTTTCATGGAGCGGCACGGAGATTTCTTCCCCGAAAAACCTGAGTCGCTAGATGAACTCCTAGAAATTATGGCCGAGCGGATGGCGGCCATGCAGGCGATGATGAATTCGATGACTCCTGAGCAACGCCAACAGTTGCAGGAACTCTCCGCTGAACTTATGGACGACATGGATTTGCAATGGCAGACCCAGCAACTTGCTCAGCACCTCCAAGAAGCATTTCCGGATATGAACTGGGACCAGAGCTACGACTTTGGTGGTGATGAGCAATTGAACATGCCCGAGGCCACTGATGTGATGCAACAACTTGGGGACCTAGATGCGCTCCAACAAATGCTGCAAAACGCATCGAATCCAAGTGCGCTAGCGGAAGTAGATCCTGAAAGGGTCCAAGAACTTCTAGGAAATGAGTCGGCCGAAGCGATACAGCGGCTAAGCGAAATGGCGCGGATGCTCGAAGAAAACGGGCTTGCAGAAAATAAAGAAGGTCGGCTCGAACTAACCCCACGAGCTTTACGAGCAATAGGCCAGAACGCGCTTGGTGACCTGTTCGACAAGTTGATGGATGACAAAGTTGGTTCGCATCGGATCAACAGAATCGGGATCGGTCACGAGCGTGCCTACGAAACTAAGCCGTATGAGTTTGGTGACAACTTCAACCTCAATATTGAGCAAACTGTTCGTAATGCCATAGGTAGAACCGGCCAAGGCACCCCAGTTCGTTTAACTCCTGATGATTTCGAAATTGAACGAACTGAGATGACTACTCGAGCATCGACTGTTCTCATGCTTGATTTGTCGCTTTCAATGCCTATGCGCGACAACTTTCTTCCGGCAAAGAAAGTGACGATGGCGCTGCATTCACTCATTAGTTCTCAGTACCCCCGCGACTACCTAGGTTTAGTTGGGTTCGCAGAGTCAGCGTTTGAGTTCAAACCACAGCAACTGCCGGAAGTTTCTTGGGACTATGCGTATGGCACCAATATGCAACACGGTTTTATGATTGCCCGTCGATTACTGGCCCGCCAGAGTGGCACCAAACAGATCATCATGATCACCGATGGCGAACCGACAGCACATATCGGACCCAACGGCCAACCGTATTTCAATTATCCGCCTGTCCCCGAAACCATCGAAGCGACACTCAAAGAGGTTGCTCGGGCAACCAAAGAAGATGTTCGAATCAATATTTTTATGTTGGACCCCAACAACTATCTTCGGCAATTTGTTGAGAAAATGACCCACATGAATGGGGGGAGGGCGTTCTTCACAAGCCCAGATAACTTGGGTGATTACGTGCTCGTCGATTTCCTGGAACACAGAAGACGACTGTCGTCTACAGGACGGTTCTGATGGAGGAAGCGACCTACCAAAGAACGAAGTCTTCATGACTCTTGTTGTGCTACTAGATTCTCGGCAATGAGTCCCACCGACCTTGCCCCCGAGCGCGTACGAAAGGGTGAACGTACGCGAACTCGAATCTTGGAGGCGGCAGCTGACGTTCTTGCGCGTCGAGGGTACGCGGCGGCGACGTTGACCGAGATCGCATCTGTAGCAAAGATGCAAGCTGGAAGCCTCTACTACCACTTTGATTCTAAAGACGCGATTGTCGAAGAAGTGATGGCTGTTGGACTTGATCATGCTCGTGACGCGATACGAACAGCACTCAAAGCTGTAGGAGAAGACGCGTCAGGACATGACCGGCTCATGGCGGCTGTGGTCGCATATATCACCGCAATAACTCTCGACTCGGACTTCACCAAGGCAAATATTCGCTGTTATGAAGAGTCTCCCGAAACAACGAGAGAAAACCTTGCAGTACCTCTGCGTGAATTCGCCAACGGCTGGGTGCGGTTGATGGAATCTGGTCAGATTGATGGGTCGTTGCGCAGCGATGTAGAAGCTCGGGTAGTGGCGCGCATGACGATCGCGGCGATGAACTCAGTAGTTGGCTGGTGGCGAGTTGACGGCGAATTCCATATAGAGCAGGTAGCGCATATGTTTGCAAGCACTGTGGTGGATGGTCTTTCCACCGACAGTTAAGACAAACCCGTCATAAGGGAAACGCTTCGGAGGATTAATTGTGAAATTCGATTTGTTCATGTACTGCACGATGGGTAGACGTGAAGAACTTGAATCAGGATTAGCGGGTCTTAACAACGACTACTACCAGCGGATGCTCACCGAAATATCCGATATCGCTAAATACGCGGATCGCAACGGATGGCACGGCATAGGCCACCCGGAACACCATCTTCAAATTGAAGGATTTGAAGCATCAAACGACCTTGGCTTAATGGCGTCTTGGATAGCGAACGCAACAGAGCAATTACGGGTCATATCTTGTGGTTTTGTATCAACCACCCATAACCCATTGCGGGTGGCAGAGCAGATTTCGACCCTCGACCATATGACTGGTGGCCGCCTCGGAGTCGGAATTGTTCGGGGATATCAGCATCGGTGGGTTGACCAGCTGAAAATCCGACCGGACTTGTCTGCTGTTGGCCACTGGAACAAAGACACAGATGTTGATGAGTACAACAGAAGATTTTTTGAGGAGTTTGTAGAGGTAGTGCTGACTGCGTTACGAAACAAAACCTTCAGCTACGAAGGTGAATTTTGGAAATTCCCAAATGACAATCTGAACCCGCATCATCACAGCGTCTATTCCGACTTCGGCGCTGGAATAGACCCTGACATGACCATCAATGAGATTGGGATTGCCCCCAGGCCTCTCCAAGATCCGCACCCACCTCTTTATGGTGGTTTCACGATGTCTATGAAGACAGCCCTGTTTTGGGCGAAATATGGTGGAACTCCGATTGTCTTAAGCGACAAACTAGATTTCTGCGAGGCGTTGTGGAAAACCTACCGGGAGGAGTCACCCCGGCATGGCATCGAAAAACCCAAGGGACATGAAGCCGCATGGGGAGGCATAACGGTATGTGCTCCTACCGATCTTGAGGCCCAAAAGCAATTCGAAGACATGGAATGGTTTTGGGATAGTTGGGCACGCCAATTCGGTCAGGGAATGCCGCTAAAACTGGTTGGAAGCCCTGACACCATAAGCAGACAGATAGAAGAAGCACAAAGCCGCCTTGGCTTTGAAGAGATTTTCTTTTTGGTCCCGCAAGGAATCCATTCCAGCGACCAGATCATCGAATCGATGGATCTTCTCACACACCAGGTGAAGCCGAGATTTAGCTGAAGCTTTTTCGGTCCTTAACAATATGAGTCACATCAAACTAAAACACGGGGCCTAGCCTTAGTGGTTTATGGCTGGATCTGACTCACTCCTGAAGAGGCCGACTTTCGCGAGTAGTGATAGCAGCTTGGCGAAGTTCGTCGCCCGCCCTGTTTTGCGCTTCATAGATCGCGAAGTGGCCGGCGGCATCTTGTTATTGGTAGCAACAGCGGTCGCCCTTATCTGGGTGAACTCTGGATGGGGTGACAGCTATCACGACTTTTGGCACTCCGAAATTGAGTTAGCCGTTGGGTCATGGCACGTCTTCGAACACATGAGTGTTGGTCACTTCGTTAATGACGCATTGATGGCCCTATTTTTCTTTGTCGTAGGACTTGAAATAAAGAGGGAATTAGTTACAGGAGACCTGAGTTCTTTCCGAGCAGCGGCGCTACCAGCGATTGGAGCGTTAGGTGGAATGGTGGTGCCCGCGCTGTTCTACTTCATGCTCAACACCAGCGGAGAGGCGTCACGGGGATGGGGTATCCCCATGGCGACCGATATAGCTTTCGCGATCGGAATCGTTGCCTTGTTAGGTAGCCGAGTTTCGCCGAAAATTAAGCTATTCCTGCTCACCCTGGCGATCGTTGACGATATTGGAGCGATAGCGGTCATCGCTATTTTCTATAGCAGCGGTCTAAGTGTCCCGTGGTTATTAACAGCGCTTGCGGGCCTGATAGCGGTATGGGTTCTTCAGCGTGCACGCGTATGGGCAATACCTGTATACGCGGTGCTCGGTATTTTCATTTGGTACGCAACCTTGGAGTCAGGGGTTCACGCAACTATTGCCGGAGTGGCGTTGGGACTATTAACACCGGCCAAACCGCTTCTCGGCCGACGTGACGCTCAACAAATAGTTGATGCTCTCCCGAGCAACGCGAATGTTGCTGAAGTGAGGCATGCGTCTTTCTTGGCGAAGGAATCAGTGCCCCTTACAGAGCGACTAGAAAACATGCTCCACCCCTTCACTGCATTCATCATTATTCCAATTTTCGCGTTAGCCAATGCGGGAATTGAACTCAGTGGGGACATTATTTCTGATGCTGCGTCGAGCAAGGTAACCCTTGGAATTATCGCTGGGTTGGTAATCGGAAAACCTGTCGGAATTACCCTTTTTGTATGGGTAGCGACTCGCTTCGGCTTCACCCTTCCAGAGGGAGTTAGTTGGCTTCAGTTCATCGGAATGGGATTAGCTGCCGGTATCGGATTCACCGTGTCCATCTTCGTAGGCGGACTGGCCTTTGATAGCCAAGG
>PYIK01002522.1_pt1 | contig 20379 bp, 31 predicted proteins | sample 3578011 | NCBI WGS metagenome assembly PYIK01 (sample SAMN08408022, study PRJNA431606) | Marine metagenome isolate SA_KN192-05_S13_70m, whole genome shotgun... | biome: marine; feature: oceanic pelagic zone; material: water; isolation source: 70 m water sample, 0.2-0.8 um fraction ... | reverse complement strand
TACTGCGTCCGATATCTTATAATTAACACTGTAATCGATTAATGGCAACTATGGGATCCTGCAAGGGAGACTGGACGGATCCCAACGCCATCGCACATATCACCTATGTGATTCCAGCAGTAGACTTTTGGGCCGCGATCAGATAAAATAGTGTAAAACAAAGGAACAATCCAAAACATGATACCATACACAGAAGACGAGATGAAGTGGATCTCAAAAGGCAAAAAGAAGAGAAGAAGCAACCGGACAGCAGACGGCCAGCCTCCGCAACAAGAGGACGACAGATTATGGCAGAGATGCTGGGGCATACGCACAACCATAGAAGTGGACGGCCGGGAATACACAGTGCCGATACAGTTGTAATGTCAGAGCAGAGATACAACGCGATAGAGCGACACGCAGTGGACTGCTGGGTGTTTGTGGCGTTCTTCGTGGCGATGGGCATATTCGCACACATCTAGTCCTTTATAACAGCACTGAACTGATTTTCATAGCGTCACCATTATCGGCTGTTTAAATACCGCTGATGTTCTTCAGGCTCGCACATGACAAGGATCCAAGATTCCCCCAACACCATCAACTGACCAACGGGCTGTGGCTCAGCACGGACTCCGGTTGGCACACGCACGACAATTCAGTGATCAAGGGCTACGCGGACGAGCTGTCGCTGACGGCCGTGGCCACACACCCCAACAGGCGACAACTGCGTGGCAACTTCTGTGTGTTCGAGACCGAGGGTGACAGCGTGGAGATCGTACACGGGGCGGAACGCACATTCCCATTGTGGAGATCAGATGCGGCAGTGACCAACCTGTGCGCCGAGGGAGACCCGGTATGGGCGGACAAGCGCCTACGTGTGAACGCCGACATGGGCTGTGAAATTACTAGGGACATAACCTGGCAAGAGACCACGGTGCGGGACGACGCAGAACTGGTGGACAAGGTGCACGAGATACTGCTGAACAAGTTCAGATCATTCCTGGCACACAACAGGCTACCACTGAAACTGTTCCTCACAGGCGGCATCGACACCACCACTGTATGGGCCTACTTGGATCACCTGGGTGCGGACTACGAGCTGGTGGACTATGAGCACATCAAATACACACCGTTTTATAAGGCAAACCACAGCAGGATTAAAGAGCACACGTTCTACAACCAGACACAACTGTGGGACGAAGACTGCGTTCTGGTGTCAGGTGCTTGTGGAGATGAGATGCTGTTACGTGGTCCAAAGACCCTGTCAATGGCCCTGGCCAAGCACAATGTTGAACTTCAGGGACTCACACAGGAGAATGACTACCACTATGAGTATTACGCAAGGTACAAGCACGACAGCCACAGGCCCAGGGACTACAGCAAAGTAATTCTGGACACGCTGTACAATGACCACCAACACTGGCACATAGATCGCACACTGCACTTCACACCATTGAAGGACATGAGACTACCCGCCCTGGTGTTGCAGGCCAGCAAGGAACTGCTGGTGGCACAGGCCCGTAACGCAGACATCAATCGTGCGTTGATATCCCGGATGGATGCCGGCAAGTTGAAGAAGATTACCAAATATAAAAACAGTTGACCAATTGGCTGTAGTAGTGTATTATTATGCTATATGCCACTTACACCAATAGTAATAGAACAGACATCCAAAGGCGAAAGAAGTTACGACATTTTCAGTAGACTTCTAAAGGATAGAATCATTATGTTGGAAGGACCGATAGGGGAACACACCGCATCTGTGCTGTGTGCTCAACTGTTATTCTTGGAATCACAAGATGCCTCTAAGGATATAACGCTTTATATCAATTCACCAGGCGGACTGGTAACGGCAGGCATGGCGATATACGACACCATGCAGTATGTTAAGTCGGACGTACAAACTATAGTGGTGGGCCAAGCATGTTCCATGGGCTCACTCCTAGCAAGTGCAGGCACCAAAGGCAAGAGATACATGTTGCCACATGCACGACACATGATACACCAACCACTCGGAGGTGCCAGCGGACAGGCAACTGACGTTGAGATCAGGGCAAACGAATTACTGAGATGGAAGAAAGAACTCACAGAGATATACGAGAAGACAACAGGACAGCCTCTACAGAAGCTCAAAGATGACATGGAGAGAGACAAGTTCATGACTCCGGAAGAAGCAGTGGAGTATGGACTTGCAGACAAAGTTATAACCAGCAGAACAGACGACGACAAAGAATAATGACGAGGATGGCAAAAATTCATATGGGCATATTATTGGTGCTGACCACCCTGACACTTGTGACAAGCACACTGATGCTTACCGGTTATGATAAAAAAGCACAAGAACAAAGATCAATATTGGAGAAAAAGTTAGGAAATAGAGGATGACACGAAACGGTTTTACGCTAATAGAACTGATAGTGGTTGTTGCAATCATAGGTGTCTTATCCGCAGTGGGAGTGGTTGCATACAATGGCTACACCTCTACGGCCAAGAAAAATGCTGTCAAACAGATGCACAGTCAAACTGTTAAATTCATCAAAGCAGAAATGTTGAAATGTGATATCGGAGAGACGACGGTCATGAACGGAAACCTCGACTGTGACGAACGTTTCGATTCAGGTGAGATAGGAGCCGCAATACAGGCCTCTTTCGAAGGTAAGTTCCTCAATCCTTTTGTATCCTACAGAGAAAACGCAGTAGCAGGACAAGGTCCACATCAAAACGGAGTTTGCATTGTGGAGTATAACAGTGGCGGTATCCTGGTCAGCAATATAGACGCCGACAGTGGTGGCACTCTAGTACGGGTATCCACCTGTTATGGTGAGACCACCAGACTATACAATGAATGGATTGTTTACTAGGCCGCGAATCTAAACGGTTGTTCAGTTTCTGTTAGATCTTCTAAGGGAGCCAGTTCATTCAAACACTTGTCTTTGTATCTTTCCCAATACCATCCAGATTGATCCCATTGCTTGGGGCCACTCTCTTTCTGAGGGAACGCCAGATAGTCTGCTTCTTCATCTGTGTAAGGCCACATTACTGGATAACCTTCCAATGGTCAGGCCATTGTTCATTAGTTTGTTCATTTACAGTCACGAACTCCGTGTCCGGTGTTTCATCCCAACAACAGTCGTCACGAGAAACACATTTGCTTTCTACATAAACTTTTTTGCTTTTCTTTTTGTCTGCGTACATTGTTTGTTTCCTTTTGTAAATTAATGTTTGTAAATTTACTTATTGTAAATTATACACAAAAAACCGTAAAAACCTAGTCGTACGTTGTAAACGGTGTAAATCTTTTGTAAATTTAAATTTACAAAATTTACAAATAGTAAATTAAATTATTTGAGATATGGACCTTTTGACTTTGCTGATGTCCTTAGGCGTTTTACTTTGACGTACTTCTTGTTGCCTAATTTATAGATAGTGGGTTTTGGTGGATCATAGGAATCAAAAGTAAACTTCTTGTATCTCTCGAACCATCGTCTGATGTATCTGAACATACCAAACCCTCTATCATTATTTTTTAAATGGATTCAACCCTTTAACGCTTTTGACAGCACCTTTTGTTGAACCCTTAACTTCCTCACCGATCTTTTTGCTTAACGCTTTCACGTTACCTACAACGTTAGGCATCTTGATCTTTGGCATTTTTATTTTCTTAAACATATTATTATTTCTTAAACCATTTTAATGGATTAATCTTTTCTCCTAAGTTTTCTACTTTTTCGTTAACCCACCATCCTACGATGAAGCCAACTATAAATCCGATTGTTAAAAACATATGTGTCCTCCTTGGTTAGTTGTATTTATTTTAACTTGCGTCTAGTTTTAGTTCAGTTTCAGACACAACAGTGCCACGCAAATCCTTATCGTTAGCACCAACAGTAGCACCCAAGTCTCGTATTGCTGTTTGCAGAGTAGCCGCCGTCCACCCGGCTCTTTCCATCGCGATATCAATCCTTCCGGAGTTGGCGTTGTCTATTCTCTGATGCACTATTGTTCCACGATCCAGCACCGCACGTATTACATTGTGTACTGCTTCGTCATATCCTAGTTCAGTCCTGACATCCACAGCAGATGCACTGTTGTCTTTAAGAGTGATGTGATAGAAACTGATATCAGCACCAATGAAATTATCCGTCTCTCCGATAGCGGTCGTTACCTTGAAGTTGTTTGGAGTTACAGGCATTACTTGTTAGCCTCCGTGTTGTCCTCCTTGTCTTGACAACTTTGAGGAGCAAACATACATCCTAGTACGTCAGCAATACCTTGAAAGTCCGTAGGACCGTTTTCATTAATCGTAGTTTCTGGATTTGCTGTTGTGTCTTCCGCTTGTCTATTACCGGGTTCATTAGTTTCTGTTTTTGCACACGATGAAAGACCAGCGAAGATCAAAACCAATAACAATATGATAACTGCGTATCTTTCGAATTCTTTATTCATGCACATATTTAATTGGGATTGGGTTTCGATTTTGTTGTGGTATTACTTCTGGAAGCCTTTTGCGATACGTCCTTTGTTAGGACCTGATTTAATCACGTAATCTCTTGTACCATGGCCGCCTATGTTGACTTCCTTTCGTAGGAATCTCATTAGGCCTTTTTCTTTGTTTTCTTTAAGCCTTGCTTGTTGATATTGTGTGTATCCTTTTAAATCTCTCATAACTTATTATACAAATTATTTATGCGTTGTCAACATACCACTTATGCTAATATTACATGGCAATGGAAATATTAGCCTATAACGACGCCATACTTAAATATTCGCAATGATAGAAGTGCTTACAACGTTCCACGAAGCAGGATGGCAACAGTATGGAAAACGCATGGTAAACAACTTCCTTGAACACTGGCCCAAAGACATCAAGATACATTTGTATTGCGAGAATGTAAAGACAGGACTAGATGACCCAAGGATTGTTGAACACGACATATTTGATTCCTGTCCTGAGATAAAACAGTATCTTGATGAAAACAATAATGATTACAACAACGGAGTGAGAAACGGTAAGCGTGACTTCAAGTTTGACGCTATCAAATTTTGCTACAAGGTATTTGCACAATGCCACAGGATCAAGGAATCAAAGGCTGACACTTTGATATTCATAGATGCCGACACAGTGACATTTGACAAACCACCAATCAGTGAGATACTCCAACTGTTGCCTGAAGATAACTTCACAGCATATATAGGAAGACCAAACAACAAGAAACTGCCTTTCGCTGAAACAGGCTACATCATGTATAACATTAAACATCCTAACATAATTGAATTTGCCGACGTATTCAAAGACCTTTACACTTCAGGAAAAATATTTGACCTAGAGTATCAAGTCGACTGCTTTACGTATGACACAGCTCGTAGGACAATAGAACAGAGGCACGGTGCAAAGAGCAATGACATCACAGGACCCGATGGACTAGGCAAGCGACATCCTTTTGTAAACACAATCTTGGGTACATTCATGGACCACCTTAAAGGCGACGACAGGAAGGCCAAAGGGCGTAGCAACATCGAAGATTTCAAAGACAAAGTTAAAGAACACAGAACAAAGCAGGAGTACTGGCAATGAAGATTGTACTGACAGGACACAAAGGTTTTATAGGACAGCACTATCTTGAATACATCAAGGACAGGCACGAGGTGACAACATACGATCTATTAGATGGGCAGGATCTCAAAGTGAAGTCAGTTGTTGATGCCATGCCCGACTGTGATGTAGTGGTACACATGGCGGCCACCAACGGAACAAGACTGTTCTACGAAACACCAACCGAAGTTACAATGAATAACACTTTACCAACCATGCACATAGTTGATCGATACAAGGACACACCCACTAAGATTGTTTTTACTAGCACCTGTGAAATTTTCAATGGAGCAATCGACAAAGGACTGTACAGTGTTCCTACAGACGAAAAAGTTCCTGTCATGTTTGATGATATAACCAACGCTAGATGGAGTTACAGCATTCCAAAGGCACTAGGAGAAAATTTGATATCCAATCTATCAACCCACTGGTTGATACTGAGATATTTCAACATATATGGACCCGCACAGAAAGATCATTTTATAAGTGAGTTTGTTGAGCGTGTCAAGAACGGAGAGTACTACATTAAAGGAAACGACACAAGGAGTTTTTGTTACGTAGACGACGCAGTGTCTATGACGGATGACCTAGTAATGAATGTTAACAATCGTATTGTGAACGTTGGTAAACAGGAAGAATCATCTATAGAAGATGTGGCCAAGTGCATCTTAGATGTAATGGGAGTGGACCCTACACTTTTAAGGATAGAGGAAGGCCCAATTGGGTCGGCCAAAAGAAGATGTCCTGATACCAAACAACTAAAGTCTCTAACCAAGTTTGAAAAATATACAACGTTACAGGATGGAATAAGAAAGACAGTGGAGTCGTTGTTATGAAGATAGGTATTATTGGTTTAGGTGTAGTGGGAGAAGCAATCAAGACAGGCTTCGAAAAACTAGGACACGAAATTTTATGTCATGATCTGAAACTTGGCACAACAATTGAAAGCATCATGCAAAGTGAGATCGTGTTTCTTTGTGTTCCAACACCTCAGGGAAATGACGGCAGTTGTGACACAACCATTATATCAGAGGTGCTTACAGAGTTGTCGCACGGCAACTACAAAGGCATAGTTGCGATCAAAAGCACAGTCGAGTGTGGCTTTACGCAATCTGCGATACATCAGTATTCAAACTTGACTCTGTGTTTTGTTCCTGAGTTTTTGAGAGAGCGTTGTGCTGTGGACGATTTCATACACAACCATAACTTACTAGCAGTAGGCACACACGACAAGTTTGTTTTTGAAAAGTTGGTAGAAGCACACGGACACTACCCTAAGGACACAGCGAGGCTGAAGCCAACCGAAGCCGAGATATTGAAATACTACAACAATGTGTTTGCCGCATACAAAATAATATTTGCCAATATAATGGCGGAGGTTTGTGGTAAACTAGACTGTGATTACACCACCGTGAAAGATGCATTTGTAAAGTTTGGCAGGTGCAAGGACACCTACCTGGACGTCAACGAAAACCTCAAAGGATATGGCGGTATGTGTTTACCAAAAGATGTGAAGGCAATGACCAAATTGCTAGAAAAACTTGGCATTGACTTTGACACATTCAAGTCGATCGATTCGGACAACAGCAAACTGAAAACCACCGTGTTTAACGGTATGAGAAAGCACTAATATACAGTTTATCCAAGTACTGCTTTACCATGCGTGTACGTGCTTCTATGTGCGTTTAACAGGTAGACTACAGGCGATTTATAGTGTAGTATTATAACTGTGACGCCGCTTTAGCTCAGTTGGTAGAGCAACTGATTTGTAATCAGTAGGTCCGCGGTTCGAATCCGTGAAGCGGCACCACAAATACCAAAAATGCCAACATTACCATTTTCACCAAAAAAGTCAATGGTCTTGCATGTGATTGGTGATTTTGGTGCTGAAAGGAAAAATGGAACTTACGATTACTTTTACAGACGGCAACTATATTAATGTTGTATTGCATGACTCCATGACACGTTGGGCAAAGCACGTTCAAAGGATATCAGACAAATACAAATACAGTGTTAACGGTGGAGTGTCTGCTATCGACACAGGCAAAGTAGAAAGCAACGAAACTTTGCAACTTGACAACGACGACAGCGACAAAGCGGAGAATGTCTACGATATACTAAAAAACACAATCCGTAAACTCGAGGACATCAGGCCAATAGGTTTCGATGTGCCAGAAACTTTTAGCCATGATCAGGAGATACTTAATAGACTGCACAGGTATTACACAGACACCGCCAAGGTGGTAAAACAAGACACGGAGGTGTTCGAGTTGGCTTCCAAGATTAATTATTGTGTGCATGAACTAGAACAGTTCACTTCAGCAAGGAACACAGGTTATGATAGTGATTTATGGTTTCACATACATGACTATCCTATACCAATGGACTGCTGGATAGATTTGAAAAACGAGGAACAGGAGAATTATAAATTTTTTGATTACGACTACAAGTACGTTGTAAGACTAGACAGGTCCATACTTGGCAAATGTGTGTTACAGGCATTCGAAGAAAACGATGATCCAAACGCAAAGGACTGCTCTGGTAGATTAGGATCCTTTGGTGGATTCTTTATAGATATTAGACGCGGACTCAAGGATGTATACCAGTCATCTAGGTTCAAGGATTGGTGCCACAAGCACGGTAAGGAAGTAAACCAACTACCGTTGGAGTTCGTCATAGGTTACGTCAAACAGTTCAGTGATGATCCTTTCAATTATAAAAGTAAAACACTTGAAAGATTTGATTTTAAGGTCCCTTCGTCTATCGGTTAGGACACGTGGTTTTCATCCTCGAAAGAGGGGTTCGACTCCCCTAGGGACCGCCAACTCTGTGCCCGTAGTTCAGTTGGATAGAATACGAGTTTCCTAAACTTGGGGTCGCAGGTTCGAATCCTGCCGGGCACACCACTCACCCAATTAAGTAATAACATGCAGTACGGCGATTATTCAGATAAAGGACTTGACAAACAAAACCTTGGTAGGCACCCTTGGAACGAACACAATCTTAACACTTACGGTTATCGTTGTCCTGAATGGGATCCAATGCCTTCGGGTAAGAAAAATGTAGTGGTATTTGGTTGTAGCCACACCTTTGGACAAGGGTTGGATGATGATGAACACTGGGTACACTTTTTAAGTCAACATAACAGTGAACGTTTGAGATATTGGAATCTAGGACAGCCAGGAGCCAGTGGAGATGCCTGTGTGCGTAGATTATGGGGAACCCAAAAACTACTAGAGCCAAAAATTATTATAATGTGTTGGCCGGACGAAACTAGAAGACAATATGCCAATCCTGTTCATAACACAGTCGAAGATGATATGCGTGACTTCTTACGTAATGTATTTTGGACAGAAAAGTTTGCAGAAGTGGTAGGAGCAAAAACATTTCATTGTTTCGCCCATGACCCAATACAACACGAGCAAATTAAAAATTTAAACGTGTTACATGACTACAGCATAAAGAACTGTTGGCCATACTGGGATAGGTTTTCACAACGGGAGATTGTAAGTAAGCCTAGTCTTGCTAAGGACGGAAAGCACTACGGTGTTGAACATCACAAACGTTTTGCATCACTATTCTTGGATAAATTTAAATCCAAATTGAAATAGTCTTTATAATCGATCTTTCTAAGTTTGTCTTGATGCTTGATGTGTTTCATTAATTCGTCATCGTTGTCTTTTCCTATAGCCACGTTCTCTGATATCTTTCTACACTGTTCATAGGATGATTCTTGCAGTTTAATTTTTGCAAACTCTGTGAATCTATTTTTATGTTTTACATGATATACATTTGGAGTATTTAGGAATGCCCAATCATGATCGATATTGTGTTCAGTGGTGTAGTCAAGTATGTTTGGTAGGTTGCCTACATTCAGACAGCTCAAAGTTGTCCAACTGTTTAATCTCAGTAATGGGAACCTTTTTTGTAAATTCTTATATGCTTCTACATTCTTGATGTAGTGGTTCCATTTGATTGGCCAACGCACATAGTCATGTGTGTCATTGACTCCATCAAAACTCAAGGTTACAATTACCATAACACGTTTAGATAATATTCCTTCAAGTTCCTTAATCATTCGAGATCCGTTTGTGTTCATCCTCACGATAATTGTATTCTCAGGAAGATTAGACAATATTTTTTTATAGTTTTTACTTGCGGTAGGTTCTCCACCGTTTACATCCACTTCTAGTATTCTGTTTTGTGGCAAGTTATAGAATTGATCGACGTTGTTTATTTTTTTATAGTTTTTTGATTCTAGGCTTCCTATCTTTGTTGACAAGGTTGCGTTACAAGTTTGACAGGCACTGTTGCATACATTATCTAGAACACCACCAACCACTAGGTAGTTGTCTCTTCTGTTTTTCAATACTTTGTGACGCTCGATGCTTTTTGTTCTTACACTTTCGCCTTTAACCTTCTCTGTGTGTTGGCATCGCACACATTCCTTTGGCCACTGGTCCTTGGACATGGTGTCTTCCACGCTCGCCAGCCAGTCGCTCTTATCCAACTCATCGAACGTCTTATATCCTATTTGATTGACCATGTGCCCACACTTTCCTATGGTGCCATCCTGGTTTAGTCTTACAAAGTGTTTGATTCTAGGACAAAACATCTCTATACCTTGTTATAATATCTCGCAGTGGCACAGTCTTATTTAGGTGCCGTAATAATAAATTATCTACTTTAGTAAATCTTTCTATCGGTTCAATATGCCTATGTCGCTCATTGGCCCTTGCGTGTATCTGTGTTATTTCTTTGATGTGCGAGAAAGGTCTCAACACCACAGTACCTTTGTGCCATTTGTATAGGTGTAGCAACCAAAGGTACTGTGGCATGAAATGCCTGTCCACTAATTTACCTGTCTGGATCTTTTTATAAATGTGGTTTAGTCCTTTTCCGTTCTGTCTACAATATTCGTTGACCCCAGATATGAATCTCTCCCTAGGATCTCGTAGAAGTACTTCTATGTTTTCGCACAGCACTATTTCATTGTTGGTGAAAACCATGTCGGCATCTTCCATGATACTCGTGTAACCAACTCTAAATATAGGATAGACAAATGTTCCGCCAATGCTGACCACCTGGCACTTTGTCCTAAGGTAACTGTCGTAGTTTGCTAACATAGTTCTGCCTTTGATAGCACTCCAGACACATACTCTTCTGCAGTCATACCGTGTGGATCGCTGAAACTTTGGGTACGCACAGACCCTGGCCTCAGCAGTTTCATTTGTATGTTGCTTGGCTGATCGTTCAATTGATTATGTGCCAACTCAAGGCTCATTTTCTGATTTCGATACTGCATTGATTCTCTCATTGTCAGGCCATTGATCTCTATGTCTTTGTCGCTCTCGCACAACTTTGTGGACACGTTCCAGATGTGATGTGCTTCTTTGATCTCTGCCCATCGATGCCACACTTCAAATAACAATTCGGTTTGGGCATACATGCTTATTGCATTATTAATGAATAGGTCACACGGCTCGATTAACGAAGCGGTGTGCATGGTCCTACGTATGTTTTCTCCATCACTTCTTGATATTCCGATCACTTCATGACCTAGTGCCTCGAGCTGTCTGGCAAATTCCTTACCAATGCCTTTCTTATGTCCTGTTATGGCAATCTTCATGCCAATATTTACTACCAACAAAAGTGGCAATGTTTTTTTTGGAAATTAAATATTGGCAATGTCCATTAAAACAATTGAACCTGCATACCATCCTAATCAGAAAATGAGTTTCTTGGTAGACTGGCTAGTGACTTTGAAATGTAATTACGACTGTGCCTATTGTCCAATAGGACCAACAGGACACGACAACTCGACCCAACACCCTAGCGTCAAACAATCATTGCTCATGCTCGACCAGATGTACGAGTACGTGGATGTTGTGATGTCTCACAAGAAACAAGCATCTAAAGAAGTCATTATGCAGATGTTAGGAGGCGAAGTCATCTATCATCCTCACGTAATAGAACTCATGGTACATTCTACTGAAAGATACGAACAATACAAAGATAATTGGAAACTTAAAAGAAGGCTCACGACTAACGGTACAGCGACAGGAAAAATTTGGAATACTATCTGCGACCATATAGAAGGTATCACAATGAGTTATCATAGTCCGGGTCCTGAAAAGTTAAAAAAGTTTTTCAGAGCTAACCTATTGCATCTGACCGACATAAAAAAAGAACATGATGTGATTGTTTGCATGTATCCTGACAAACATCACTGGAGGGACTGTATTGATTTTTTAGAATGGGCAAAGGAAAAAGGTATCATGGCAAGGCCCAAAATGCTTGACGGTCCACTGGGAGTTTACAACAAGGAACACCTACACGACCTATCCCGATTTCTAAATCCAATAGAGCTACAAGATTGGGACACAGAAAAGAGAGCGGACACACAAGCGAGAGGTTGTTGCGGTGGACGTAAAATGTGTTTCGACAGGAAGTTGAAAGAACACCAAATGTTAGTGCCTCGAGGACCCAATGGATTCAAAGGATGGCACTGTTCGGCCAATCAGTTCTTTTTGCATGGCAACAATGTTACTGGGCAGTACTTCACCAACAAGGACTGCAGGGTCAAGTTGGATGGCACAACAGGACCGATAGCGGACATTAACACCATGCCCGACTACATAGAAGGTATGAGGACACAACAGGAACTTCCGACTTTGATCTGTGCCCAGACCAAATGTGTGTGTGGCACCTGTGCACCTAAGTCTGTCGATAGAGAACAACTGATTGAAATAATGAAGATCTACAACAAACCTACTGTTGTAGATAATGTATCGGCTCGTTGAAAAAAGTACAGGACATTACCACTCTCGGCAAGACGCACTGCTCCCCGATGATTATGTTGTGGGCTATCTGGCTGTTGAACACCACAGGACCCAACAGTTCAAGTTCACCTATCATGTTTAGTTTAGAGTAGTCAACATCTCTGAACGAGTAATATCTCTTTCCAAACTCGTTCACAATTGGTTTGGTATCTTCTAACATCTGCTCCGGTATGTCATACCATCTGTTAAGACTGCCACGTGTGTTCTGTATTGGAATGTTTATTTTTGCAGTGATCGGCAACTCATCTATGTGCAGGTCAGCGTCCACTGGTTGATTGATAACAGTCAGTGCAACTTCACGTATCTTTAGGTCATGCGTCTTGCACCACTCTATCAGGGCAGGTGTGTTCCGGATCAGGTCCGGCGTGTTAACCTTGTTCCACAGCGAGTCACTGCTCAACAGTGTTGGTTGTCTTGATGTTATCCACTCCATCACCTGGAACTGCATCTGTGCAAGGTGGTACATCGAACAGCTCAATGCATGGAATGGTTTCATTTCAGTAGTGTTGGACATTCTATGAATCTATCTCCCCTCTGTTGTTTCCTCTCTATGACCCTGTCCAGTTGTTTCATGTACTCCTGTGTGTTCCATATGTCCTGCGACTTGAAGTCATCCATGGTGCCCCAGTCCTCTATCTTGTTGAGCCAAACCCTGTCTGCGTTGTACTGTTCGCCGAGATCTATTATCTCCTGCATCTCGTGGAAGTTGTCCTTCTGCACGACGTAGTGCAGTATGAATTTGAATCCGTGTTTATGTTTCTGTTCCGCCATGCATTCCAGCGCCTCCAGTATCTTGTCCCACTTGCCTCCCAGTCTGAGTTTCTCGTAGGTCTCCTTGGTGGCACCATCTATGCTGACTCCCAGCTCGTTTAGATTTCGTATCACGTTGGGTACCCGTCCATGGAACTCCTTGAACATCAGCCCATTGGTCAGTATGCTGTACTTGATGTTCTCACGCTCCGGCGTCTGTGCCATGAAGTGCCTGTACACGTGTGACGCAAACGGATCACCGTCCGATCCTATGTGCACCTGCACCGGGTGTTCGTAGTCGTGCAACCAATCATTGATCCTGTCCGCCAACCTCACGCCCAGCCTGTATGCGGAGCCTTCCTTGTGGAATATCATCTTGGTCCTGCAACTAGGACACCTGAGGTTACAGCTCTCATCGATGGCCAGCCTGAGGTGTTCTATCCTGTTGGGCTTGTCGTCCAGCACACCGTTGCTCCGTATGTACGAACACTGGTGCTCGTTGCAGAAGCGATAGGTGCCGTCATCGATTGTGCCCTGCAACATCTTACGCATGTCGCTGTGGTTGATTATCTCGTCCAGTGTCCTGACCTGCAGGTTGCCCACGCTCTGTGGTAGCCAGCTCTGGCACTCACACGCAAAGCATGATCCCTGCTTGTCTATCAGTATGGTGTCGTAGGGACGCGGACACCTGCTCCTGATCCGCAGGTCCTTGTTGGTGTCGATGCCGTAGTGCGTGAACAGTCGTTGGTTTATCATCTGTCGGGATCAGTTATCATGTCCATCGTCAGCACCACGTCCTCTGGTATGGCCTTGCTGTCCTCCGGAGCCTTGGCTTTCCTCTTTTTGTTCAGCCTCCGCTGTTCCCTCTCCTGTTGCTTCTGCATCTTCTTGGCACCCCTGGTGCTCTTGTAATCGTAGTGTATGCCCATAATGTCATATTTACAGTGCAGTCACAGGGTGTAAAAACTTTACCAACCCACGCACTTTTAGGTTGCATTTTTGAATAAATATGCGTACAATCCAGAGCGATCACTAGGCCTGTGATCGCATTTAATCATACAGCAAAGGAAGGAAATATCTATGCAAATGACTAAGAAAAAAGCAGTCCTAGGTGTGGCCATTGTGGTCGCCATCTGGGCATTATGGTCGGTTCTGAAACCGGCTCCGGCTGAGGCGCTCGAGGTGGACTTCACCATCGGTGCTGAAAGGAAAATGGAAGCGGAAACCAACGCCATGTACCTGGACTCACACGTTGATCTATGGAACACAGGTATCGGTGCCACTTCAGGTGTCAACTACGATGTCGATGACAACATGAATGCCACATTCAACAGTTTTGAATTGGACTTCGACAAAAGCATCGGAGAGAACGCCGCTATCTACGTCAACAACGATTTCGACGTTAACTTGGATCACACTGAGACTGTGATTGGATTCAAATACAAGTTCTAACTTGTAAACAGGCAGGCGGTCTATTCAAGGATAGGCCGTCTTACGCTTTTTAACGCTTCGCGTTATTTTCTCTAAACGCATACTTGGTAAAATTTACGCTTTCGCTTCGCTACGTAAATACTCCATGCGAGTAGCGGTAATCAAGGACACAGCCAACAACAAACACTATTTGAACTACATGCAATCATTTGCCAAGGGCTGTGGTGGCGAAATGGTCAACAGTTCCGAAGCCGACAGATACGATTGTGCTGTGATCTTTGGCAGTTACAAGAAAGAACGAGGCAAGCCAGCACACAGAGGGAAAGGCAAAGTCATTGAAAGTGGTATGCCCTATGTACAATTGGAAACGCAACTAATAGGCAGGCCAATCACAACAGCCTTTCACAATGAATTTAGGGTGGGTGTAAACGGCTTCCTTTGGGACGATGCTCGGTGGGGATTTGAACACATCACAGCGGATAGATCAAAGAAAGTATTTGCGAGAAACGGTTACGATCCAGATGTCGGGTGGAAGTCATCAGGCGACTACGTTTTACTGTGTATGCAGAAAGTTGGTGACGCCAGTATGAGAGGTGCTGATGTATTCGATTGGACAGAGAACACATTACACGAAATACGGAAACACACGGATATGAAAATCATTGTGAGGCCTCATCCATTGTACAGAAAGTCCACACTACACAAACAACTACAGGAAAATGTTTTAAAAGTAGCGGACGTGCATTGGCAAGAGACAGATCTCTTGAAAGATGGCTTTATGCCGATACAGGAGCAGTTACAGAAAGCATGGTGCACAGTGACCTACACTTCAGGTTCGGGAATAGACGCAGTCTTACAGGGCACACCTAATATTGCCTGCGACACAGGGAGTATGGTATATGAAGTAAGCAGTAAAGATATATGTGAGATCGAAAATCCTTATCGAGGGGATAAGTCGGAATGGGCAAACAAAATTGCACATTGCCAATGGAGTATTGAGGAATTTGAATCGGGAGAATGTTGGGAACACGTAAGTAAGAGTATATGAAATATCATTTAAGCAACGGTTGTAGTTTTAGCACAAAGAAGACGTACGGCAGTTGCCACCAGACATTGGGTAAACTTTTAGAAATACAGGAACCAACAATCAATCTCGCAAAAGGTGGCAGGGGCAATGACAGGATAGTGAACACAACCATGCATTGGTTTTTCAAGAATCCAGATAAGATCAAAGACACTTTTGTAAGCGTTGGATGGACTACTGGGTACAGGTGGGACTATGTCAGCAGTATGGTTACTCCAAAAGAAAAGCAAGGTGGCATCAAAGGTGAACTTCTTAAATTTGATTTCCAGTGGGGCACCTGGCAGTTGCCACAGCATGATTTTTTCATGCGAGACAAAGATTTTGATGTAGAACTAGCCAGTGCTGTTAAGTTGTACACTAATATCTTATCATTACAATATTTTCTAAAATTTCATAATATACCTTACGTGTTTTATCATGCATTAACAAACGATCTCCCAGAGAACGAAGTGGACGGAAAGTCAAGGCAGGACTTGAAATTACTTAAAGATCAAATTGATAGAAAACATTTTTATAATTTTGAGACTAGCGCCTACGCCAAAGAAAACGTCCAAATGCAGTTAAGCAATAGGTCTTCAGCGGATCACAAGGTAAAAGTAAACAACGAAGATTACTTTCAAAGCCATTTTGAATTTGTTGCAAAGAACGGATGGACTAAATCTGCAAACGACGGACACCCAAATGAAATTGGGCACCACAGATGGGCAGATGAATTAAATCTTTTTGTAAGACAGAATAAATTACTTTAAAATTTCAACACTGGCTTGGTTCAGGCAACTACGTGCCAATGGTTTGACTTCTCGATCAAAAGTTTTCATCCACTCCAATAAAGCCAGCCATTCGCCATTACACCATTCGCTCATCTTACCGGCTAGTCTCCAGTTTGCTATCTCATCAAATATAATTACTGTGCCTGGAATAATTCTGTTATTAAGTTTAGTAAGCACAGTCTTTGCAGACGAATAAAGGTCTCCGTCAACATGTAAAAGTTGTATGTGTCCATCGTATTTGGCTTTCCATGGATCTATTGTATCTTCGAACCAGCCTTTCCAAAGTTGCACTCTAGTATCAAATTTAGGCATTGGTACTGCCATGTCTCCGGGTTGGTATACTTTATTTCCAACGTCCCATGCCTCCGGAAGTCCTTCCCATGAATCGAAGCCGTGAATGTGTGCAGTCGGCTTGTACTTCAGGAATTGTTCGATTGTTGATCCTTCCCTTACTCCAAACTCCATCCAGTGCCCTGTGTCTATTTTAAAAGTGTATTCGGCATGAAATTTTATCCATTGTTCTCTGGTGCCGTCAAAATCAAATTTATCTAGGCGTCCGGCAAATATAGGATCCAAGTTGATAAAATTCTCTAACAAGTTTTTTTCCTCTTCATCTATTTTCCTATATGATTTTAGTTTTTTCAACAGCGATTCGAGGATGGCTTTTTTAGTTTTTACTTGTTTGATGCTTTTTGCCATTTTATATTTTTATGAAGGCAAGTTCAACACATGGATTGTTAGGTATGTGCCCTGAATTGGTTTCTGCCAGTAGTCGATTACAGTAAGTTTGGTAGCCCTTTGATTTAAACTTTTCAATTATTGATTCCAATTTTTTAAATTCTGTGTCAGTGTCCCCCATGTACATTTCGAACTCGCCCACGACCTGTTTTGCTTCTATGCCTAAATCTAATATTTCATTACATATCTCATACCACCTGCCCTCGATATCAAATTTTATTAGGTCAACACTTTTTCCTAAAGTTGCTGAAATATCTTTTATGCTGGTGCAGTCAACGGAATAAGAATGCACTAAATTTTCCGGATCAAAATTTTCTAAACTGTAACATCGTTTTGTAGGATCTGTTGTGTAAAAAGTCAGTGTTTTGTTTTTTGGATCATAAGCCTTGTTGGTGTGAGTTATGTTCGCGTTCTTGCTATTTGCTTTGTCTATCGTTGTTTGACTGATAGGAGTTGGATCCCATGTGTGTATTCTCGTCTGCTTGTTGTGTCTCCTTATGGACTCCTCCATCTTACACTCTTTGCTTATACCGAAACTCCAAACGCTTTCAAGGGTTGGCATAAGTTTATCACTGATAGCGTATTGGTGGCATCTGTGCCAGGAGTCAGGAACTAACGTAAATGTTTTTTCGAAATCTCTACACCTTTGCATGATTACGTTAGTTATGGATAAATTTTTCTAGCCTAAATCCTTTGGAGTCGTAGCAGTCAACATAGTCTGAATTGTTAGAATGTTTTATTGTTCCTTGTCCCCAGACCACATCATGATCACTGTAGGCGAATGCTTTCTTTATGGTTACATCTATGTATTCACCATTGCCTACACCTAATGTCAAAAACGTTACATATCTTCCCTTGTCTCCTCGGAACACTCTGCCATTGGCTATCATTCCGGCGAACTCCACTTTATCCATGTACAGTTCTTTTACATACATTCCCGGCATGAAATCATTCTGACTCCACCAGCCATACTTTCTATATTGGAATTCAGGAGTGTCCCATCTGTCAGACTTGCTCGGTGTCACAACTTCTATTCCAACACGTTTTGCTTCAGTCCTGTATACCCAACGCTTGTAGGAACCTTGACAGTGTTTCAAACACGACTTCCAGAATTTTTCTGGGTTGTGTGCTTTCTGATATGCAAGTGCCCATATCAGTCTCCCTAGATTTACAGCATGGGCTCTACACAAACCAAACCCAGACAAGGATTGTAGCATTGTTATTATTTCGTCCTTGCGTGGATGATTCCCCAACTTCGATATGAACTCCATAATTTTTTCTTCGTTCTTTTTAGCAAACGCTCTCCTGTACATATCCGCTTCATACTTGTCTATGCCTAGGACTTCTGATATCCTGTCTATGGCATCGTCCTCGTACACTATGGTGTCACTCATACGCTCCTTGCTCCAGTCATGGAACATGGTTGCCTTCTTACGACCGGAAACTGCCACTGGTCTTATCAGTGCCGTCCCAAACACACAGTCCTTGCTACTCTTTGGTTGTATTGCTCTGAACAGCCTCCTCATGGCAGGACTCTCTGCCTGTGTCACTCCCAACACGTCTCCCCGACACAAAAGGTCCGAGGTAGCGACATCTTCCTCCGGGTAGTCTGTTAGTTTCATGGTTGGGTCTATTTCTATGAGTTGTGATAAACCACGATTGGCTAAAATGTCCACCTTTAGGTGTTCTAGGTCCTCCACTTCGTTTTTGTCTAGTAGTATTTGATTTTCCGCCGTGAACAGGCTCTTTGGTAGTTGTCTTTGAAACATCAGTATTCCTCCGCAGTGTTTTGATATGCATCTCTTCTTGCCTTTCAATTTGTTTTCGATCCTCTTGGCTTCTTTTGTGTCTATGCCTAGTGAATCATATGTGAACCTGCGGGGTAGGTTACCCTTGACACCCAAACGTTTGGCCGCCTCACGCCTTGCTGATTTATCTTTATAGAGCACGTAATTAGATATCCTAGCACTGCGTCCGGGCCACTTCTTGAAGATCCTCTGCATGACCTCGTCCTGTTTGTGATGGGGGAAATCTATATCAACATCAGGTAGGTCGTCTCGATTGGGATTGAGGAATCTTGCCACGGGTATGTCCCACTCCACTGGGTCCACATCTGTTATGCCCAGTAGGTAACAGACCAATGACGAACCAGCACTACCACGTGTCATGTGTGGTATGTCTCGTGTCATTGCAATGATGTCACATATTTGGATGAAGTAGTCTACGAAACGTAGTTGAAGGATGATGCGAGTTTCCTCGGCTAGCCTATGCGTGTATTCTTCTGTGCCTGGACATTGCCTAATGAATCTATCGTACAGCCTTGTTATGTCGTTTAGTTCTTTGTCTTTCATTTGCCTATGCTTTTATATTTGCCTGTTATTGCCTTGAGCAAATATATTTATCTACGTATATTATTATGACTGTAGATTTTGGCGAAGTTTACTTTTAGGAATATTGATATCTCTCTTGTCACATGCCGCACTCAGCACACAAGGATCACATATTGGAGATCTTGATTTGCAAACTTTCTTTGCATGTGTAATCAACCACATGTGTGCACCGTATTTGTATTTGCTTGGTGTTGTGTTGTTGACTGTGATAGATGCCTTACCTTCGTCCAGACTATCTACCCAACCCAAACGCCATAACATCCTGAACACATGGGTGTCCACTGCTATGTGAGGTTCACCAAACACAAACCTCATCACTATGTCTGAACTTTTTCTTCCAACTCCGGGCAGTGTCATCAGTTCTTTTTGTGTCCTAGGAACCTGTCCGTTGAATTTCTCCAACAACATCTTGCTCGTGGCAAGAATGTTTTTGCTTTTAGCATTGAATAATCCTGCAGGTTTGATTGCTTCGATTATATCTTCCTGTGACAGTTTTACCATTTCTTCTGGTGTGTCTGCCAACGCAAACAGTTGATTACATGCTATCGCTGTTCTCTTGTCTTGGCTTTGTGCGGACAACATGACGCCTATCAGACTAGTGTAGGCTTTTGAATATATCTTTGCTTTGGGTTTTCGATTTGAGTAGTGCGGATATAGAGAGCTTAACTTCTCGTATATGTAGTTGATGTCATTACTGTTCTTCATCTGAGTGCAGTTCGTTTAGAAGTTGTCTCAGTTTACCACCTTCAACAGTGGCTTTTACTTTGCCTATTGTGTCTCCCTTACGTGGGTCGGGTACTTC